>Ga0315915_1002924_pt1 | contig 21742 bp, 11 predicted proteins | sample MpolbnodulesMG_FD_207738 | JGI IMG/M metagenome (GOLD analysis project Ga0315915, IMG submission 207738) | Medicago polymorpha root nodule microbial communities from Los Angeles, California, United States - branched nodules | ecosystem: Host-associated > Plants > Roots > Nodule | place: USA... | reverse complement strand
TATATATCATTTGTATCAAAAAAAGTTTTTAATTTCTGTCTCCTATGTTGTTTTACGATATCAATAAATCATTATATTTTTGGTGGATTGACTTTGTATGATGTTGGGTCAAAAATATTTGTGCTACATGGGCTTGGCAAAATAGGTTGCACTCCAAATGTGGTCGCTGATAGTGCGAATAATGGATCATGTGTTGAAGAGTTGAATGATATTGAAGCAATATATAGTGAGAAGCTTAAATCTCTAGTAGATCAAGCCAATACCCTATATCTTGATTCCAAATCCATTTTTATAAACACTACTGCCATCAGAGTAGACGGTTCACTTGGTAAACATTCCAATTAGCTTCATTTCATATTCTAGATTAATCATGAAACAATTGAAAATGTCTATGATTGAGGTTCATAATTATAATCAATTAATGTTATATGATCTTTTACATTTCAGGTTTTAGAGTGTTTTTTTCTTCTTGTTGTCCAATGAAGTCAGATGGGTTTTGTATTCGTGATTCAATACCATGCACGAATAGAAATGAGTACATTTTTTATGATGGCACTCATCCTACATCAGCTGCGAACAACATCAGTGCAACAATTTTGTATGACAGTACCTCTAATCCAGAGGTAACCTATCCGATGGATATCAAACGTCTTGCTCAACTAGTTTTATAAATAAGTTCAAGTCACATCAATGTCCTTAAATAAGCTCAATTTATTTGCATAATAGAACGATAAGTTCAACTTATTACATGTAAGAAATAAGCAATCATAAATTGAGTAGAATAAATTAGGATTGATGTCATAATACTTAATTAATGTTGTCTTGGTGGTTTAGTTTGATGTTGGAATTATTTCTCGTTAATGTTATAATGTTTACTATATTTGAGTCTCTATCATTCAACATATATTCCAATATTTCTTAATCTAAAATTGATCTATGAAGTAGAGTGAGTAAGTGGAAGTGTAAAAAGCACGGCTTTTCTTAAGAGCAAGAATAGACAACGAAATGGAACAACGAAGTGAAAAATGAACTTTATATTCAAATACCAAACCTAATTAAATTACAAATAAAAAATAAATGTGTCAATAGAAAAAATAAAATTAAAGCCACTTTTTTAATTGCTCTGACAGGCCAGCTTGCCCATTGATCATTGGCCATTTCTTTAACAGGCTAACCGGTGATAGGTATAAAATCTCAACATATTATGTAAGATTTTTCTACTAAAATCCTCTCAAGATATCAATTTGTTCGTCTTCTCTAATTGTATCAAGGCACTAATTAATCAATCATGATACCATCTAAATGAATACAAGGATATCCAAACTCTTGCCCAGGCTCGGTTTTATACAGTAGGTTAATGTTTAGACCTATAAATAAGGCTGCAAACAGCCAGAACATGATATTCTTTTCCATTCAGCCGTCATTTGTTATTTTCCATGGAAGCTTAATCATGTAGATCAACCCACCGGTTAAGGATTCTGTTTTAATGTCTTGAGTAGGGATGGCAATAGGTACCCATTGGACAGGGTACCATAGTGCCCATCCCCGTACCCGCGTTTTAAAAGAATCTCCATACCCAAGCCCATACCCTCATGGGCAATAAGTTTGGTGCCCGCCCCCATATCCTATGGGTATCTAAGTGCCCGTACCCAAACCCATTATCCGCACTTTCACAACAAAAATTTAATAAATAATAAAAAATATCACAACATAAATAAAATATGATATGAAATATTCTAAATCAACATATCAAATATTACGCATCGCATTATTTAGCCAAATAAAAATATCTAAAATATAAAAAATAAGTGCATATTACAATAAATATCAAAGACTTTGTATTGATTAACTAAATTTAATATAAATAAAATTATTGGTATAATATATATTATGTGCGGGCATGGGGCGGGGTGGACACTAGAGTGCCCGTACCCGCACCCATACCCGTTCAAATTTGAGGGTAATTACCCATGCCCATGCCCATGCCCATACCCAACAATGCGGGTATTTACCCGCCCATCATGGATATTTTTTGCGGGTGCCCAGTGGGCTTAGGTCCAATTGCCATCCCTAGTCTTGAGGTCTGAATTCTAATGACAATTATGTTTCTTATGATTTACTATCTTTTTCCTTTAAATCTTCTATTTTCCCATTATCATATATGTTTGGACGCTTGTTTCATTTCATATTGATTCTATCGATTGCAACTCGTAATAATTTGGTATGTGTTTGAACGCTTGATTCAATTCAAATTCGATTATATTGAATTGTTATTGGGGACCTGCTCAGGATATTTGAATTAGTTTAGACGCATGTTTTAAATTATTTCAAATGAAGATTGTTAGGTTCTATGACGCTTAGTTATAGGTTTGGTTGAACTTGGTAATCAGATTAGTTGTGATTGTGTGACGCTTGCTCCAAAATTATGCTAAATCAAATTCTAGATTTTTGTGACGCTTGTTCCAAAAATCATTAGAAGTTCTAGTGAGATTAATTGATGCTTAATCAGTTAGTTTTATAGCCAAACAAGATAATTGAATCACAAAGCTAATAATTTTAATACATGTGATAGACCTGAACAAAATCCAACAAACCAGTGGATTGGTTGTTTTGCCAAATCATTAATTTTATCAACTTGATCATCTTTTTTCCACAAACAAAACTCCCCAATTTCCTTTCTATTTGCTATTCTATTTTGGTATTGTTTTATCATAGATCCTTGAGAAACGACCAAGGTTTAACTGCCTTGTACTATTTTTTGTAAATTATTTTGACCGCGAACGACAACGATCAGTCAACTAACTCAGTATTGAGTCAAAACGTACATAATCAAAACCCACATTTCATTGTTGGTCTCTAATGGTCAATTTATGTTTATATAAACGTGAAAATTATGAACATTTTATGTTCAAGATGTGTCCAAATTATGGTCATCTATTTTATTCAACCCTTATTTGTCCATATTATGTTGAATAAATGTCAAGGAATGACAAAATTATGTTCAATATAGGGATAAAAAACAAAATGTACAATTTTGGGAGGATGAAAACATCCTTTATTTACGGCTAAAATCAAAATTTAATGTATTTTTAGAGACAAAATTTTTATTTAACCCTTATTATTGTTGTCGTTGTCCTCCTCCTTTAATCCCATTATATATGGCTACCTAGGCTTAACAAATCAAATGGTTTCAGATTAATGTCAAATTGTATACGGATGATATATGTTATAGGGCTTTCCATTCAACAGTAAATGCAATAATAAGGATACCCGGTAAAAAGGTATCTAAAATGTCATAATTTTTAAGTTTGACACTATGTTTGTCAATATTGACCTCGTCCTGTATATATAAGCGTCGAAAGCATAACCACTCAGTGAAGTATGGTAGAGGATTCTATAGGCAGATGCAAACAAATACATAGATACATATGATGAAAATATAAAATACTACCCTTGCAGAATCATACCCAGCCTAGTGCAATATTTTACATGACATTCCAACTCACACCCAGCAATACAATATTACAATACTCAAATATTCCAGCAAGAAACTCTTAAAAAATTGACACAACAAACATAAGCTCAATCAAATTAAGAAACCTAACCCTTCACTATCTAAAACAAATGAGCACATGACACACACCAATTTTGTTTTGACCAAAATTTTCATTGTCATATTCACGTGAGCTAACAAATAAAATATAACCTTTTAAAAAAACAAATAAAATATAAGGAGCCTTATCCCCCCAAAAAAATATTAGCACGAGTGTCCCCAAAACACTAATTAAGAATGTTAAATGGTAATTTTTTTATGAAAATTTGTGTAAACCGTGTATTGGAAATTGAAAAATTTAATATTTTTAAAAAATAATTACTTAATTAAGAATCAAAAGTATTACACTCGTTACATAACCCTAAAATTATATATAATTAGCCATGCGCTCGCCATTGCCATAAATAATAAAATAAAGATGGTTGACCCGAAAAAATAGTAAGTGATATATTTTCACACCTCATATATCATGATATATACTCAGCAAATTATCCCTAAAAAAAACTCAGCAAATTGATTCACCAAAACACACGCAATTTTGTAAAGTAAGTTAAAATATAAAGGAATTTATTAAAATATGTAAATATCTTTTATTAGAAATTTAAAATATAAAGGAATTTAAAATATCTTTATTAGAATATGTAGATATCTTTTATATTTAGCATGTATCTTTTATTATTGGTAATGTCTTGATGGTTAAGTTGTTAATGTCTTGACTATTAAGATGTTACCAAACATAAAAGATACATAATAAATATAAAAAAATATTTGTATATTTTAATTAAGATATATATATTAAATATAAAAGATATTTATATATTTTGATAGAATTTTTGTTTTTTGAATAATCTAAGAGAATTCTTTATTTATTTATTTATTGATTGATCATGATCTGTTTATTTTTGGTTTGTACGATAACTATTATTCTTTCAAGATTTGAAGATCATATATTTTTGGTCTGTACGATAACTATTATATTCTTTCAAGATTCGAAGATCATATAGATGCAAATATTTTTATTTTTTTTGAGAACATAGATGCAAATAAAATTGAAATCAATTATGAATCTTCGTTGTTTTAATTAAAAAGAAATTATAAAAATTAACTTGTCAATCTCGTTGTCTATCCTTCATTATAATAGATTGTTTCGACAAATTGGCAACAAACACCCTATATATACACCCTCCATTTTGTGATCAATAGAGACTCATTTACTATATCAAAATTTTCATACTACAGAGAGAAATTGATGGCTTTTAAGACTGAATCATGCTTGGTTTTGCATCTTCTTCTCTTGGCTGCATACTTCATGCAACATTGTGTCCATGGAGAATTGACTCAAGTGCCTTGCCTTTTTATATTTGGCGACTCCTTGTCTGACAGTGGGAACAACAACAATCTTCAAACACATGCAAAACCTAATTACAAACCATACGGCATCGACTTCCTAAAAGGGCGCCCAACAGGAAGATTTACCAATGGACGAACAACAATTGACATAATAGGTAATATCATATGCACCATTAAAATCGATTTTCGTTATATCTATTTATTTATTTATCCATCTATCAATTTCTCTTACTTTAGAATTTATTGTAAATTAGATATCAATATTTAAGTTTTTTAGGTTTGAAAATGACATGAACGAAATTCTCTTTGATGACATTTCCTTCAAGTGAAATCTCATCCACTCTTTTTCTTTTACCAATTGCGGATATTAAAAAATGATTAAAATGGATAAGAGCAACTCACATTAACATTGGTTTAAGCTTTTATATATGGTGGTCGAGCCTGTTTGTTTGCCTGAACATCGGCTAATTTGTTTTTTGTTTTGCTTCGTTTGTGACTTGTTTGAATGTAAATTTTTGAGGTCAGATGACTCTCTTTCGATGTTGATATATTTTATTTTTACTTGTTAAAAAAATGGATAAGTACACTGGACTCCCTACGTGAATAACCACACGAGAGAGGTTTTTTTTCCGACATGGTTATCACCACTGAACCTCGCACTTATGAGGTCTCGAATTCAAATTCAAATGAAGATAGGTAACACAACAATTGTTGAGCTAGACTTTACAAATTCAATACCAAGATTTTAATTTGCATTTGCCGTGGTTGTGCTCACTTCATATCGTATAGAATCTTTGTTCATGTGATCACAATTATAGTTCTATACTGTGAGAAGACCTCCACAACCTTAACTTTGCAAGCGCAATTACAATTGTGGGGAGTAAACCATTAAATTGGTCTCTGTCTTTGTACCAAATTTTCAATTTGGTCATTAACTCTATTAATAACTCAAAATGATCTCTGTCTTTGTTAATTGTTCTCAGATTGGTCCCTGACTCTATTAGTTGTTTTGTATTTTGAGTATTAATGGTTCAATGTCTTTTGGATATTATTTAGTAGTTAATGACATAATGCCTTTTAGATCTTATTTGGTACGTTAATAACTTAAAATGCAAAACAACTAATAGAGTCATAGACCAATCTGAGAAACGTTTGACAAAGACAGAGACCATTTTGAGTTATTAATAGAGTTAGGAACCAATTTGAAAATTTGGTACAAAGACATGGACTAGTTTAATGGTTTACTCCAATTGTAGGTCACAACTCACAATTAAATAATATGTTTGTTATGGATTCATTTGTTACAAATTATGAAAAAAGTGATTTTTGCTTTTAATAATTTAGAGATTAACTTTTAGAGATGTTTTTTTTAAAAGAAAATCACATATAACGTGTTTAGTATAATGAATATTACCTTTAAAAAAAACACTAATTGATTTTTAACAGAAAATGTTCAAAATAACTTATTGCTATGCAATTAATATACGCAGGGTGCTAATATATCAATTGATTTTTAAAAAAAACCACTTGTTGATATTAGCACCTGCAATTCTAGAACACCAATTTAGTTTAGCAAACCACTTACTGATTTTTAAGAGAAAATGTTCAAAACCACATGTTGTGTTTAGCGATTCTGGAATTTTTTTTTTCTTTCAGATTCACATTTTTAAAAAAATCTGTAACATATATACGAAAACTAAAAGTAATTTGAAAAATGATTTTTTCCAAAAAAAAAAAAAAACAACCATAAAAAATTTGCTACTATTTTGTCTTTAAAAATTTAAACTGGTTTTCACCATCGAAATTGTGATCGGAACTTGGAACGGTAGGAGTATAATTTTGGTAAACTCATAGGGTAAGTGTGTGTGTGTACTTTGTGGTATTTCCTTGTATAAATTTTTTTGTTGAACTCACACAAGCTAATGATTAACTGTTGTAGGCCAACTACTTGGATTCAAGAAATTCATCCCACCCTTTGCAAACACCATTGGTTCAGACATACTTAAAGGTGTCAACTATGCATCTGGTGCAGCTGGAATTCGCAATGAGACCGGCAAACGTAATGTGGTATGGTGTGTGTATCCATCTTTATTCGTTCACCTTCTATATATAATTGATCGATTGGTATGCTTTAGAATTTAGATGATGGTATTCATTTTTTTAATAATCGATAAATGTCACTAAATTTGTGTTATACAATTAATATATGCAGGGTGATAATATCGCATTGGGATTACAAATAAAAAATCATAAAAAAATAGTTTCTAGAATTGCTACCAAGCTTGGAGGTTTACCACAAGCCAAGCATTATTTGAATAAGTGCCTGTATTATGTTAATATAGGAAGCAACGACTACATAAACAATTACTACCAGCCCTTACTCTACTCAACAAGTCACATCTATAACCCCGAGCAGTATGCTAAAATTCTTATCAACCAATTATCCCATTATATAGAGGTATATATCTTCTAATTTTTCCTCTCAAAAAACAATTTTTTTATTTTTATTTTGTTATATGTGTGTGTGGTGAATTAATAAAATTCACTAAGAAATACTAACAAGGCGTGCAAGGATTGATTCAATTTGTTTGTAATAAGATAAATTCCTAATTTTGGTGGACAGACTTTGCATAAAGTTGGGGCAAGAAAATTCGTGTTAGTTGGATTGGGTCAAATAGGTTGCACTCCAAATGCCATCGCTACAAGTGGAAAACTTGGATTATGTGCTGAAAAGCAAAATATTGATACATTAATTTTCAGTCACAAGCTTAGATCTCTAGTGGATAAATTCAATATCCGGAATCTTGATTCCAAATTTATCTTTATAAATAGTACTGCCGGCACCCTAGACAGTTCACTTGGTAAGCATTTCAATTAATTTCAATGCATATTCTATATTAATAATGAAGCAATTAAAAAGGTCTATGATTTAGGTTCTTGATCAAAATCAACTTAATGCCATATATATGATATTTTGTATTGCAGGTTTTAAAGTTGTGAATGCTCCTTGTTGTCCAGTTGGGTTGGACGGGATGTGTATTCGAGATTCAGTGCCATGTCCGAATAGAAAGGAGTACCTTTTTTATGATGGATTTCATCCCACATCTGCTGTGAACAACGTCACTGCATTAACTTCGTACAATAGTTTTTCTAATCCAAAGATGACGTATCCAATGGATATCAAACACCTTGCTAAACATATCATTATTTAAAGGGAAATGTTAACTTGTGCCCTTAAGGCACAAGTTAATGGTTCAAATATAGAAACAATTTATTGGAATGTGTGCATTGTATTTAATCTCTACCTTTTTAATCAATTAAAAGCACAAAATTTTATAAAATATTTCTTCTTTTGGGTTCCTTAACATGTGCCCTAAGGACACAAGTTAACATCACCCTTATTTAAATTAGTCCTTAAAAATATTCATCCCATTCTGTTTTTCGAATTCCCTTATTTTAAGAGGATTTTGTATTATAAAAAAAAAAAATGAATTCCGACATTCAAGTTGGAGGACAATATTTTTCTTTTCTATTTCCCTTTTGTGCTTCCGTTTGCCCAATGTTCTCCCCATCCTCCCCTCATATGCCCCTGAACAGACCTTTAATCCTCATTACTTAATCCAACATTCATGAACTAGAATGAGTAGGAGCAACGCATAACGAAACAAAACAACAAAGTGAAAAATAAATTTAAATCCCAATACCTAACTTGTACCCTTCTAGTTTCTAGTATAAAAACGGGTTCAATAAAGGTCTGATGAGGTGGCAAAACAAGCCAATATGTCTCCTCTATCAACTAACTAGTCTAAAATGGAATTAGAGCATCTACAATGGGGTCTTTACTTAACAAGGACAACTCTCCGTTAAAGACCTTTCATTGGAGGAAGAAAAAATTAGTTCTCGTTAAAGAACGGGCAACTATATAAAGACTCTCTCTCTCCTGGATAACTAATGGGTCCCACATTTAAAAAAGTAATAAAATGTGTACTACTTGATCCCACTTGCATAAAGGAGTAATAAAATGTATACTACTTGATCCCACTTGTAAAAAGGAGTAATAGATAAATTATTTTTGTTTAATGATGTAAAGATAGTGAGACATATTTAAGTACTTTTCATTAGAGTCCTTATTAGTGTATTGCCATTGGATTCATTGAGTCTTTAATAGGTACTTTTATTAAAAAATTATAAATAAATAATGTATCATATGTGGTCCATTTAAAGAGTCCTTGTTAGGAGACTACCATTCTGGATGCTTGTTGGGAGATTTTCTTAGGTAGGCTGGTTCAAACTACTCAAGTAATAAAACTTAACTATGAACCACTAAATCCAATATAACTCAACACTACTGTTAAAAAAAGATAATGGGTTCGAGTCATGATAGTTCTTTTGAACAATAATTGTTGGTGAAGACACTGTAAAATTATTTGGTGTGATTTAGGGTGTGTTTGTATCAGTTTTTTTTGGTGGTGTCTAGGGTTTGAACCCCAGACCTTGCATATATTATGCATTGTCTTTACCAACTGAGGTAAGTTCATGGGGACACGTTTGTTTTAGCTTTAAAAAAAAAATAGATTTTGGTTAAAAGAATCTATAGTTTTTTTTTTAGAGATTTTAAAAAAAAAATCTAAAGCTATTTATGTATGTTACTATCATAAAAGTCTTTTTTTTTTAAGGTTTTGAAACCCTTACACTTGAGTTCCTTGCATTTAAAAAAAAATAGATTTTGGAAAAGCTACTTGAAATAGATTTTCATTTTGAGGCTAAAAATGTTTTTTTAGTAAAATAGATTTTTTTAAAATCTAAAACAAAAATAAAAAAAAAGTAATTTTTTAGTTAAAAAAATAGAAATTTTTTTCAAAAAAATCCAAATTAAACGGGCCCTTACCTTTAAGTGATTATACTTTTTTGAAGTGAAATATGATAATTATTTTGTACTGTCGGTGATAATGATGGAAGTATATGTATCATTTTCAATAAATATAGATATCGTTTGTGTTGGTTGAAAATATATATGTTAAAGAAATCTCACATTTCTTAGAGTTGTAAAGGAAGAGGGACATTAAGACTATACATTTGGTCTCCAATTCTTTGTTACAAGATACACCGATTAGAAACACTTTAATAAACACTAGGCTACTTGACACAAAAATAAAAACACTTTAACTTTATATTTGACTCTTTTCTTTCTCCTATGTTAGAGTGTTTTGAGAGGTAAGTTAGATATTTGTTTTGGAAAATGTGAGTGTATTAGGGTCGTGGGACGGTTTGAGGGTAGTCTATCTTTTGTAACAATTTTCACATAAAGTTATTCTCTAATTCTGTCTTTTTTTTTTCAAACAATAATAAGTTCAAAATATTGTGTAGTTTGATAAAGAATTTAATTTAAAGGCGTCTCTATCAACAAACTCGAGTCAATTCTCAAAGGAATGTATGGTCGAGTTAAAATAATATAGTAGCTTGCATCTTTGAAGAAAATCGGCACTAAAATATTGAAGGACAGCGGCAGAGCTTAAAAGTGGGTTATTGGCGGCTAAATTATCAATTACCCGCTAAATAGTGTGGTCTCTTATATAAACTTGGAATTTTTTTCAAGTTGTCAAATTGCAGCAACATGTTTGGTCATAGAACCCTATTTCTAATGGCGATGTATTGTCTTGATCCTTTGAGATTTATACTTATGTCTCTTCCCCTATTGGATGAGGATGTTAGTAATGAATTATCAGCACTAATGCCACATCTTCTAATGTTACTTAACAATAAAATAAAATAAAATAACAATAAAGACGATGTGTACATCTTCTCAAACTTCTAAGTGGAATATATACATTCCGACTAGGGGAAATAAGATAGATTGGTTGCTCACAAGAACCTACAGATTATTCTACATGAGGCTTAAATTGGGCCAGACTTTTTCTCTAAGGTTTTTTTTTCATGATTTTCATTATTTATGAACAAAAATATTTTAATTTGTTTTATATAAAACCTCTGAAATAGTCTCTGCTCTCTACACTTTTTTAATTTAAATAAACAAGCCTAAATTTAATAATTTGATACATTGGTATAAAAGTTACAAATTGTGCATTTGGTAGTTTTTTTTTTGGAAGAATAAGCGTGAATTTTACCGTATGATATATGGTCATTTCACATCATATTAGGCAAAAAATCAAAGTAATAATTTTTGTTTTTCAAGAGCCCGTAAAATTTATAGGAAGTTCCAGTTATCCTTTTTTATTTAACATATAAGAAGGACCAAGATTCATTGCATTAGAAAAAAATTGAGAAAATGATGTTGAGATCTTGATCATTGATATCCACAATATCAATGGTCAAAATCTACTATTTTTTATTAGAGACTCCATTTTCTTTATACAGTACAATCAATTATGAATAAATTATTAAGTCTTCTTTTGGTGTTGGGTCTAGATTTAAGGCGAGATTGACTTTGATTTGACATTCAGTGGTGTGATTCATGTTGAAATCATGCAATGATATCATCTTCTTTCATTAGGTGAGATTGTGGCCATAGAATATTTGGTGATTAAAATTAAGTTGCATATGTGAAGAAAATCGGCACTAAAATGTTGGAGGACAGCGGCGGAGCTTGAAAGTGGGTTATTGGCGGTAAATTATCAATTACCCACAAAATGGTGTGTTCTAGATAAACTTGGAATTTTTTGAAGTTGTCAAATTGCAGCAACATGTTTGGTCATAGAACCCTCTTTCTTATGGCGATGTATTGTCTTGGTCCTCTGAGATTTATATTTATGTCTCTTCCCCTATTGGATGAGGATGTGAGTAACGAATTATTAGCACTAAGTAATGCCACATCTTCTAATGTTACTTAACAATAAAATAAAATAACAATAAAGACGTCGTGTACATCTTCTCAAACTTCTAATTGAATATATACATTCCAACTAGGGGGAAATAAGATAGATTGGCCGACAAGAACCTACATATTATTCTACATGAGGCTTAAATTGGGTCAGGCTTTTTCTTTAAGGTTTTTTTTTTCTTCATGATTTTCATTATTTATAAACGAAAATATTTTAATTTGTTTTATATAAAACCTCTGAAATAGTCTCTAGTCTCTACTTTTTTTTTAATTTACACAAACATGCCTAAATTTAATAATTTGATACATTGGTATAAAAGTTACAAATTGTGCATTTGGTAGGGTTTTTTTGGAAGAATAAGCGTGAATTTAACCGTATGAAATATGATCATTTGTCAAATTGCATCAACATGTTTGGTCATAGAACCCTATTTCTTATGGCAATGTATTGTCTTGATCCTCTGAGATTTATATTTATGTCTCTTCCCCTATTGGATGAGGATGTGAGTAATGAATTATTAGCACTAATGTCATATCTTCTAATGTTACTTAACAATAAAATAAAATAAAATAAAATAAAATAAAATAAAATAAAATAAAATAAAATAAAATAACAATAACAATAAAGACGACGTGTACATCTAGTCCATTTGTAGTACATGTTTTGTCATATAACCCTATTTCTTATGGCGATGTATTGTCTTGGTCCTCTTAGATTTATATTTATGTCTCTTCCCCTGTTGGATGAGGATGTGAGTGACGAATTATTAGCTCTAATTAATGCCACATCTTCTAATGTTACTTAACAATAAAATAAAATAACAATAAAGACGACGTGTTCATCTTCTCAAACTTCTAATTGAATATATACATTCCACCTAGGGGGAAATAAGATAGATTGGTTGACAAGAATCTATAGATTATTCTACATGAGGCTTAAATTGGGCCAGACTTTTTCTTTAAGGTTTTTTTTTTCTTCTTCATGATTTTCATTATTTATGAACGAAAATATTTTAATTTGTTTTAAATAAAACCTCTGAAAGAGTCTCTACTCTCTACGCTTTTTATAATTTTAACAAACAGGCCTAAATATAATAATTTGATACATTGGTATAAAAGTTACAAATCGTGCATTTGGTGGGTGTTTTTTTTTTTTTTTTGGAAGAATAAGCGTGAATTTTACCGTATGAAATATGGTCATTTCACATCATATCAGGCAAAAAATCAAAGTAATAAATTTTGTTTTTCAAGAGCCCGTCAAATTTATAGGAAGTTCTAGTTAACCTTTTTTATTTAACATAAAAGAAAGACCAAGATTCATTGCATTAGAAGGAAAAAAATTGAGAAAATGATGTTGAGATCTTGACCATTCATTGATGGTCAAGCTCTACTATTTTTCATTAGTGAATCCTTTTTTTTTTTTTTTTGAAGGAATTAGAGAATACATTCTCTTTAAACAGGACAGTCAATTATGAATAAATTATTAAGTCCTTTTGTTTTGTTGGTTTTAGGTCTTTTAATGTTGGGTGTAGATTTAAGGCGAGATTGACTTTGATTTGACATTCGGTTGTGTGATTCATATTGACATCATATAATGATATCATCTTCTTTCATTAGGTGAGATTGTGGCCACAAAATATTTGGTGATTAAAATTAAGTTGTCCTTTTGAAAATGATTTATACACAGGTAAGCCTTCATATCACTCGATCGTATAATATTTGGTGAATAAAATTAAGTCCTCCTTTTAAAAATGGTTTCTGGATAAGCCTTCAAATCACTCTAATACCTTCTTTGAGTGGAATGTGTCTTGTGTTTATGTGGATATTTATTTGTGGTGTTGGTTACCTCTTTTGTCCGTGGTTGTTTATTAGTTTACAGTTAGATTATCATCAATTAAGACATGTTTTTGCACATTTCTGCTTACTATTTGAGAAATAAAATTCATGAATTAAACCTGAGAGACCAGAATAGGAAAAGTAAACAAAGATTGACAAATATGTCAATGTGTCTTTTTCGTAATCTTAGGACACATATGAGCAAGCATTTCATAATAATAGTTACAGGATAATGTCTTAAAATGTCTACAAAGCCACTAAATAGTACTCATTAGGGCATACTTACAAACCCTGCTCAATTTTTCTTATATATATTACTCTTAGCACTCATCTGCTATCATCATAATCATCATCATAACCATATACTAGGAAGCAAATTACAGGTCATACATACTTCTCTCAAGCACAAATATATCAACTGCACAAGAAAAAATTAAAACCTAGTTAGTAGGTAGAAGTAGAATATAAATATATAAACATGTTTTTATTGAGGAAAAATATATAAACATGTTAATTAGTCTTAACAAAATTTTGAGCTACAAAAAAACATAAATAAAATGGAATATTTTTTTTCCAAAAATTATCTTCTGTTTCAAAATACATCCATTGAAATCAAGAAAAAGATAAATTTAATATAAATAGTGATGTGTTTGTTATTCATATAATATGAATACTTTGTTACTAATAAAATGTAGTGTTTTTGCTAACAACTAATTAAAAAAAATAATTATATCTATTTTGAAATGTTTTATTATGATAATCCAACTTCACACTAAAAAAATAAGGGCAGGTTTACACCAAAACCAATATTAGGGGCATACAAGATAATTACTCTAATTTTGTTTTCTAAATACAGGACCATTTCGAGATTTCTCGGTCCATTTTATTGGACTCCATTATATTTTTTGACTATGTTAATTATTTCTTTACCAACGTATCGCTAATTATATTCAATGGGATAAATGCGAAATGCGCAATAAATTAGGGAGAGTGTCTTACTTACACTAATTGAAGAGACATGTGGTCTTGTCTTGCATACTGACTACTTGGTTGTAATGCAGTCATTTGACTACTACTGGATTGTAATCCAGAAACTTGAAAGTATCCACGAGACTCATATTGCTGCTGCTGATTCTGAGACTGCATAGATTCATAGTTTGTGCCTCCAGGCAACATACTCATATTAATATTGCTATGGTGGCTGTTCTCACTTTCAGCTATCTACACACACCAAAATCAACAAACCATAAGACACTTGAAACTATCAAAATTGCACATATGAAGAAAGATATAGAGATAAAATAAAATGACCTTTGCTCTCAGAAGTTGGTTGTTATTGTGCAAGTCTATCTCCTGCTGTGTACATATAAGTTAATATATGATACTTCATTTGAAAATAGGGCAATACAAATCATGATATAATTTGAATTTGTTACTAAAGAAGACTAATGTGTATAGATTACATTCAATAAAAACATGAATACAAAGAAAAAAATATTTACCCTCTTCTGCATGTATTCAATTTCAGCAAATAACAGCTCATTCTGATGTTGATATTTGGATTGTAGAGCAAGCAAAAAGAAAGGAGAGAGTCAGAAAAATGCAGGATTAATCTGATAAATATTGATCAAATCATGAATCCTTTAAAAAATTGTAGAAACAATAGAAAAATATATACCTTTTTGGAACGAATCCTACTGATTCCTTTTTCTAATTTAGACTCCAGATTTTTCAGTTCCTTGGCATTCATAGAGCCCAAAGATTCACCCATCATTTGCCTGCATTACAAATTAACTAGATGGTTTCAAAATTGTTTTATCAGCAAATTAGTGATTTGTGTAACGGGGTATAACTCAGTGCTAAAAGTTTGACCCTTTTAACTCAAGGGACATAGCTCAATTCCATTGAATTTAGTTCCAAAATGACCATAACCTACGCTAATTAATAATAATTTATTTCATACCCAATTTTAAAATTAAATTAGTAGTTTTTAACTGAAATCTCTTTAAAAAAATTAGGATAAATTATACTTATTCGTCTAAAAATTATTTGAATTACACTCTTGTCTTCTCTCCTCTTATGTTGAAATATATGTTTCTTTTCATAAAAAGTAAATATGTATTACTACCAAACAAATAAGTAAATATGCAAATATGCCCTCAATTTTTTTAATAGTGCATAGTTAAATTATAATCACTTCAAGCAAAAGTTTACTTCTTTCCAATATTCAATGCCTATGACAAATAATTTGAAACACTTTTCTATTGATTTTGTACTTTAGAAGATAAAATTCAACTATAAATAACTTTTTCATTAGCACAAATAGTTTGGCAAAAAATTATTTCATAGTGAATAGTTGAATTATAATGTTGGGTTTCTTAATGATGTTGTGAACAAAAAATAGAGAAAAAATATATGAATAAGAAGCTTGGTTAAATTATAATAAAAAAAAATATAATAGATAGTTACTTTTTAAGAGAATGGTATAAATTTTAACATAAATAAAAAATGAGTGTAATTTAAGGAAGAAGAATGTAATTCTCTCTTTCTTATTCAATGAGTTCCACTTCAACTCTTATGAATGAAACTTTTCTTGTTCTAATGCATTAGTTAAACTTGCCTGTTGTTATTCTGCAGGTTACTAATTTGCACACGCAATTTGTCTGCCTCTTGCTGGTAAAACTGGAGAATATATATGAAATCATGGTTATAAATGTTAGTTTTATATAGTGCAATAAAATATCAACCATTGTTGAAATTGGATCCAATATATACTTAATGAAGATCAAATTGAAGGAATTTTGAATTAATCAATACCTGAGCATTAGCCTCAGTAGCAGATCCAGTGCCAGATGAATCTGAACATGCTTTTTTGTACCTTGCAATAGTTTCTTTGACACTGCAATGATTAAAATGTTTTGGTATTTAAGAAACTAATTGATGTATTATATGGTTAAGATATTAATAAATAAAAGTATTATTGTAAGGGAAAAAAACTAATTTTTTCTGTACTTATTTATAACCCTTAGCCTCCAATATCTAATCATCCAACTGGGAAATTAAGGAGGTTCCCTATCTTAATGTGTCATGTTTTTTCTTTGGAACAAGAACAGTTCTTAGATTATAGGTGTTTTTTTGGGTCTAACACAAATATCTTAACCAAAAATTGCTCTTAAACTTAATTTTTATAGTCCTCAAACCTTTTTTTTATCTAAATTAATGCCTACAGTATGATCGATACTCTAATTCAACCCGTATAAAAATTAAGGCAAATAATAGAATAGAAGTGTTTGCGGGAATCAGATTTTCAAAATATGTTTTTTAATGGAAAATATATGTTATTATTAAGATAAAACCAATGATTGTGTTGTTAGAATATTCCTCATGTAAAACCAAATCAAATAGTACTAATAAAGTTAAAGTATTTGCTAAAATAAAAAAAAGTTGAAGTTTGTATATTATTTTGTTGGTAGATAGACAAAATGACAAATAACAATTGAAACTCACACATATAAGTGAGGGGGCCGATGTTTGAACCCCAAACACGACGTCTGACCTAAAAATTTCGTCATTTTTTCGGTTGAACTAGGACTTGCTGACATGTAATCTTTTTTTAAGTCTTTCTTTTAATAACAAGTGATAATATGTTATTTTCAAAAAAAAGTGATAATATGTTAATTGTTGTGTTAGTATCTTCTATTAGTACAGGAATCAAAGTCTAGACCTTTTAACTCCTTAACTACTTTAAACCGTTAGCTCAACCAAATGAGTTAACTCTTTCTTTTAAGTCTAACTGATTCAAATCATCTTTCTGTTTTAGAATGATTGTTTTAAGGATTCTAGGGTGCAATGGCTCTTGTTATCATTAATTAACACTATGGTTGGATTGAAGGGGAAGAAATGTTTGAAAAATAAAAATTACCTAGTACGGATGAAGGGAAATGTAAAAATATAAAGAAAAAAATATATTTTACATTTCAAAAAAATCATTTTAAACTTAAAAAAAAAATCATTTTAAATAATATATCAATTAAAATTTGTAAAACCTTTCCTCTCTCATTTTACAGAGCTTTTGTGTTAATCAAATAAATTCTGAAGTGATGAAACTCCAGCAAAATAATGTAGCAATGTCAAACGAAAATTTCACAGCTGAGGTCAGCATGTTCTGCTCTGAGACCTTTGTAATGTTTCATACGCAACAAACATATTCAGCCACAAGACTTTCAATTTCATGTCAAAATCAAAACTTCACAAAACTTTTAAAATATATTAAACTTGACAAAATAAAATAGTATCCAATTTGTCATCAAAATGATTTTGTAAATTCATCATAACTGGAGCTGTTGAGTATATCAAATCATTGATGTATATGTTTTCAATTTTCACACACATAAAAACATTTGCGTGTAAGTGGTAGGTTGAGTAAATTAAATCAAAATTACTAGGACAAAATTTGCAAAAAATGATAAACAAAACTTTTACAACTTAATTAATCTGATTTATACTTTACCTTTCTCTAAATTCTGGTTGTCAATTCTTGCATAAGCATGATTCTACCATCTTTCAATTTCATGTCAAAGGTGTCCATCATAGTATTTATTTATTCAATTTAATATATAATTAGACATAACACATTGAAGATTATTAACCAAAAAAACTTGTCTCTGGTTGATGGTCAAATCATCCATATTTCATGGTTATGTTCTGAACCTTAAAAACAACTGTTTTAAAAGCAAAAAATCCAATGATCTCATTCTTCAGTCATCATGTCAAAATCTGATTGGATGTGATATAAAATAAAGTACTAAAATAATATATCTAATTTTGGAAATAAAATATTATGAAACCCTTTTATTAATTTCTACGCATGATGTTCTTTTCTGATACCTTAATGTCCTCGAGCTACTGATTGGCTACCACTGCCACGCTGGCACAAGATCCCACTATATGATTGGTTCAACTATTTCTAGGTCACTATTTGGATCAAACCCTTTTCTTAATGGTTAATGCCCTAAGGTCTCAGTGAAATATCCACCTCGATGAACCAACATAAGACTCAAATATTCATTGTAACATAAACTTTTGACAAATCCAAACAGTAAAAAAACTCTTGACCAGTAAAAAACTGAATAAATAATTATTATATTTTTTCAAAGTCTTTCCCATCTAAAAAATGTGACAACATCACAACCGTCCATTTCAACTTCTGCTATAACAGCAGTAGCAACAATAGTGTTACGTTTTCCATTACATGGAACAAGCCAAAATTTGAGAACACTCTCATTGGCTATTTGAATTGTCGTACGTTGTCTCTGCCACTCCCATTTACCTCACTCTCTCACACTCACTCACTCACTTCAATCTTTACATTTTTCTATCACTTTACCCTAAGAAAGAAAAAAAAAAAACCTTTTCTTTGTTTTTTTTCTGAGACAATTTCCACTTCATAAATACATATATCCGTGCAAGATTTTGAGCATAACACAAATCTCAGTGTGAGATACAAACATAGGTGAAATATTAATATGATAAGCCAGTTCAGTGATTCTTATTGGTTGATCACTTATTTCACTGACTTTAGTTGTAAAAGAATTTATTATACTCTATGAATGAAATGGAAGAAATTGTTTTTCTATAGAATGGTGTATTTGAACTATAGAAGATAAATGTTAGGGCTCAAATGGAAGAGGGAAAAAGAGAACCAAGAATGGGAAATCATGACATAAATTACCCTTTTGTCAGATGTCAAGAACTGAAAAATCATGTGTGTGACGTGACCAAAGATTCTTTTCAACCAAGACAAATCCTAGTCCTTAAAAACCCTAACCATATTCACCAAACACCATTTCCATAAAAGGTTCCAAAATCAACCAAAATTATTTCAACTTTAATCCACACTTTTCTTTACTATATTCAATTTTTTATCTACTGTCAAAGAATGAAAGTTTTAATTTTTATTTACAACCCAATAAAAAAAAATTAATTGCCAATAAAACCCTAATTTTTAGGGTTACACATATTTGACCTAGGCTTAGATCTTGACATGGTTGCAAGTGAAATTTGGGGAAAACTCAATTCATGTATTTGGAATGGAAAATCCTTATCTGGGTATGGATTATTCTGAGAAAAGATAATATCTTTACATAATCTGATAGTGTAGGTCATTGACAAACCCAAAAAAAATATCCTTTTCCTTTATTTAATTTGAATTTGACAAATTGAGAAATGAATTGAAATTGTACTATGGTTTCCTTGAAGAGACTAAGTGACATGTTATTAAGGAAGTGTCAAGGAGATAGATGGGTTGGGCTAATTGGAGTATGCATGACAGCTTTTGTTTTAGGGACTTTGTTAGCATAGCCACACACACACACACAAACATAGATGTGTAAGAGAGAGAGAGAATTGTGAAAAGAGTGAAAAAGGAAACAGAAAAAATTAACAAGAATGGTGTGTGAGTTGAAGGAAGTGGCTGATCTCACAGCACTGCATAACTTCCCAAAATCCTTACCTATTGTTGCTACTTCTATTTCTATCTATTGCACAACCAGATCTATGTATCCAACAAACCAAGAACTATAAAAAATTATCATAACAGAAAAATAAAATAAAAAACATAAAAGCTCATTGAAGGAAAAATCCAAAATAGAAGAAATGAAAGACAAGGGTTCTTTGGCCTCAGAAAATAGAGATAGAAAGAGGTAAAAATTAACTGTATCACAAAAAAAATATGATTATGTTCTTTATGTTTTAAGTCCTTCAAAGAAAAAGAAAAACCAAAAAAGCACATAGGAGTAAAAATCTATATAACACAAAATCAACTAAAAAAACAGTATCATTTTTAATATAACAGAAGAAATTTCTGGAACAAAATCCCAAAAGGGTTTTCTAGAGAAAGGAAAATTGGATTAAAAAAGAAAGCTTCAAAAATCTATGTAGCACAAAATCACCTAAAAAAAATCAGTATCATTTTGAATATAACAGCTAAAATTTGATGAACAAAATCTCAAAAGGGCTTTCAAGAAAAATGAAAATATGATTAAAAACAAGCTAGGGAAATCTATATATCACAAAATCACCCAAAAGAAACAGTAGCATTTTGAATATAACAGCTAAAACTTGATGAACAAAATCTCAAAAGGGTTTCTAAGAAAAATGAAAAAATGATCAAAAAAATAAGTTTAAGAATCTATATAACACAAAGTCCCTAAAAACAAACAGCATCATTTTGAATATTACAGCAAAAACTTGAAGTACAAAATCTCAAAAGGGCTTTCAAGAAAAATGAAAATATGATTAAAAAAGAAAGCTTGAAAAATCCGTATGCCACAAAATCATACAAAAAACAGTATCATTTTGAATATAACATCAAAAACTTGATGAACAAAATCTCGAAAGGGCTTCTAAGAAAAATGAAAAAATGATCAAAAAAGAAAACTTTGAATCCTTTAGATACCTGTTGTTAGCATATTCATAGAGTCGCCCACGGCTAGAGAAGACTATAAGAGCAACTTCTGCATCACAAAGAACAGATAGTTCATATGCTTTTTTCAACAAACCATTTCTTCTTTTGCAGAAAGTTACTTGGCGATTCGTCGTGTTTTCAATCCTTTTGATCTCAATCTTTCCCCTTCCAATCTTTCTCTGTGGAGAATCTGACATGGATTCATTTGGAAAATCCATAGCTTCCAAGCTGAAAAAATCAAAGTAAAACAACATAATCAATATATGAATGAATATATGGTTTTTTAAGATTGTTTTCATAAACAAAGTTCTAGTTTTTTTAAGATTGTTTTGTCTGATTAAGAAAAACATGAAAAGGTGAAAAGTTTCAAACATTTACTTGATTAGTTCAAAGTTTTGATTTTTAGATATGCAATCTAGTGATGTTTATGTTACCAAATCTGGGTTTGGAGTGAAAAAGTTTGATTCATCCCAAAAGAGATGAAGCAGTGAGAATGGATTTCAAAAGATGTGTTTCAATGTTTTGTTCACACTAACCTTTGTGTGAGGAAACAAAAGGAGAATATAATTAAGGTTACAACAGAAGAGAGATGTTTCAGCTAGCTCTTGATGTTTTTTTTCTTTTCTACTTATTTCAACTAGAACTAGAAGAAGATATCACAAAATAAAAAGCAAAGTGGGCATAGAATTGGGTATTTATA
>Ga0315915_1002923_pt1 | contig 21749 bp, 5 predicted proteins | sample MpolbnodulesMG_FD_207738 | JGI IMG/M metagenome (GOLD analysis project Ga0315915, IMG submission 207738) | Medicago polymorpha root nodule microbial communities from Los Angeles, California, United States - branched nodules | ecosystem: Host-associated > Plants > Roots > Nodule | place: USA... | reverse complement strand
CTCTTGAAGAAGTAAGCACCTAAGGCTTTTAAAAAACATTTCAAGACCGTTGTTCCACCTCTTTAAATCTTTAGCAACTCTTAGACAAGATAAAAAGAGATTCCAGCTTTGAGTTCTTCAGCTCCTGATGAACTTCAGCTTCTGATGATCTTGCTTTTGATGAGGCGCTTCTGATGAACTTGCTTCTGATGATGTCATCACTTCAGGAGCACTTTGTACTTCAGGAGCACCATTCTTCAGACGCTTCAAGCTTCCTTTTTGTTGATTCTTTTGCTCTCTTTTGTTCTTTCAGAACCTTTTAAAGATATAGAATTTTGTCTATGGTCCTGTACACTTGAACAAATATTAGCATATTCAATTGACAATTTTTAATACCTTGTTATCATCAAAACCTTAAGAGTGACATATGTTAAACATTTTTGTTCTACCAAACTCCCCCACTCTAAGGGTAATGTTTATTAAACGTATTTTGTTCCAACAGTATCCTTTATAACAACAGTAGAAAAATGTTGCCAGAACTATGAAAAACGTTGTCGAAAAGTATTGGGGAAATTTTCCAACCATCTCTTGTGCAAGCGCCGCCTATTGTCTGAATGGACTTTTTTCATGATCTTTAGGCACAATTTTTCGAAACGTCGCCTAAATCATAGGAATAAGGGACGTTTTTTTTTGGGATTATGAGGTGATGTTTTTAAATGTTGACATTAGTGGCTACAATTAATAATCGTTGCATTAAATGTGAATTAGTAAGAAAACATAAAAATGTTGTCATAGCTTACATTCAACATTATTAGAGTATCCTCATAAAATATTACAATTTTCCAATAATTTAAGAAAAGTAGTCATAGCTTAAAGGCAATATTAAAATTGTCAATTATAACTCAAAATCGAATTTAATAATACATCCACAAAAGTTGTAATATGATAAAATAGTTCAAACATTAATTCAACACATAATAGTAACCAAAATGTCAAACATTACTTAATAAGTTTAATGCTTCGAAGTATGAGCCTAACAAAATAACAAAACCATAGTTCGGTCAAATTTAATGGTTTCAACTACAATTCAAAATAAAACATCATCCAACTCATTCAAGTTTGTCTTGAAATTCATCATTCAAATCGTCCACTTGAAGGTTATCATCGATGTCATCCTCTTGAATTTCGTCATCTAGGCCATCATCTTGAAATTTATCATCTATACCGTCATCTTGAAATTCATCATCTACATTGTCCTCAAGAAATTCATCATCTACGTCTTCCTCTTGAAATTCCTCATATATGTCATCCTTTTCAACATCTTCATTGATACCTTGTTGCATAACATAACAAAATAAAACAAAATACATCAATCACAGTTGTTGGTTCAAAGGACAATCAAAAAGGATGTGGAAAACATCATAGTGGATGATAATGCACTTGGTGAAAGTGAAAAGTTGGAAACTAAGTATATTTCCAAAATATATGTTTGGAATGTTTATATTTGTTAAACATTGTGATTTACGATTGAAACAATGCGAACTTGGGTTCTACTATCAGGTTATGCATTTTTTACTTTTTGATGGTTTTTTATTTTAATAAAAACAGACAAATTATCAAAAGTTGCATCTAATGAGATTCGAACCCGCGTACTTTGTGATAACGGGTGCAACACCAACCACCAAACCAAACAGTCATTAGTATCGAAACATACCCTAAAAATTAATAATCTATAACCGTTCAATTTGCATGCTGCAAAAACTCTTCGAAGAGTTATTTACCTTGACCAAGTTCTATGCGTTTCTCTGTAAATATAGGAACCTAATGGCAATAAGACTATAAATTTCATATGTTGATGCGCCAAAATTCAACTGAAACTATTTGCTAATCATTTCTTCTTTTCTTTAATTTAGGAGAGAAATTGAGAAAACCTTATACTACAAACTATTATTGGATATGGGTTAGAGTACCTCTTGTACTCTCTATTATAAAAAATTTTCTTCTTTTAGTAACCAAAAAATAAATTATATTTATTTATAGAGATTAGTCTTACATGATCAATACACATAAAGTAAGTGTGCATTTTACTTCAAAGATTCCAAAATACCTTGAAGGAGGTTCTCCAGATGATCCATATCCATCCAGTTTGTGTAATCTGATGCAAAACAAACCTAAAACTTAATTTCTCCACACACGTTTTGAATTTTTTTTTTGTAACCATCATCATCGTCACATATTAATCAATTTAGTGGTCTTTATTTGTTTACAAAAGAATCAAATGAAATGCTTCAGATAATTTGGTTGTCTTATATTTGATTAATGTAGAAAGAGCACAATGTGATGAATATTGTTGACAAAGTCAAAATACATTTTTGAAGGTATATTAAACTTTAAAGGGAATATCATGGTTTTGAATATGATCTAAATCATCTATGAAATAATCTTTTATATATTTTTGATTTAATACTGATATGAACACTCTATTTATAACACTTTTTGACATTCATTCACTTACCAGGTAAAACTTATGTGTGTCTTACCACTTTACGTAACATTAATTTCCAAAGTGTGGGAGCTACATGAATTTTACTCAATAAGAAAATGAGTGTTAGAGAAAGAATTAGAAAGAGAGCGTTCATAACACTCATCTTTCAATGTTGTTAGTAATTTTGACATATTTGTAATTTCTAATGTAAGAGAGTGTTCCTTAATGGGTTGTAACTTTATTTATTGTGCAATATTTTTTCATTATTTGTACTTAAATAGTGGTTATCAAAGATAAAAAAAAGTTTCACTTCAAAAGAGAAAATAAACCAAATCCTATAAATGCATAAATTTCAATGGTGTAAAAGTTTACACCAATATTGATTCATTTTTACATTGTATCGTTTGTTAATGGGAAGAAAAACAACTTATTAATAAAACAGAGGAGATTCATGAGCCCTTAAACTTTAAACAAATGAAGTGGGGCATATAACTTGTACTAGTGGGTAGGAGTTGTATTTGGTGGTGTTGCAGCAGAAGCCACACGCTTTCCTCTCTCAGAACGACTATTCTCAGCAAACCTAAGACTTGGTTGATGCAAACCTTTCTGTACTTCATCTTCATTCCATTCAGAAGTGTAATAGTGTTCTTCATTGATCTCTTTGGAAGGTGGAAGGAACATGCTACCCCACTGTGGAAAATGAACAAATACAACAGGAAGGGTACAACCAACAATCATTGCACCCATCCATGAAAGACCTGATGCTGTTGAAAATTTTGAACTTGAAAAAAATATCAACTGTGTTAATCCAGAACCAAAGTTTCCACCTGCACCAGTTAAGCCTGATATAATTCCCAAAGATCTTCTTGATATGAATGGAATGATTCCAAATGTTGCACCACATGCTGCTTGTGCTCCAACTGAGAAGAGGATCATGGATAATACTGCGATCGGAAGTGTATTCGCACGTCCTAGCCATATGCAGAAAACTCCTCCTAGGGTTTGGAGGATCCAGAGTGTCCATAGTCTTCCTCGCATGCCAAATAATCTTGCTGCAACATCTGATGCATATCCGCCGAAAGGACGAGCAACTATGTTTGCCATTCCAAAGGATGCAGCAATGATTCCAGCTGTGTGTAGCTTTAGGTTAAACCTGTTTATTATCCATTCATTAGAGATTTCTTAGGAAAAAAAAATGTTTGTTACAGTCTCTTAGGTTTTTAAAAAAGTTTCCAACTCTAGTCCGGATTATAGTTTTAAATTGTGGTCCGCAACTGCAGTTGTAATAAAAAACAATCTTGAGGACTTAAAGTTGTTTGAGCTTAAGCATCTGAACTAATTACCTGTCATAGAAATACTCAGCAATGACATTGTCAGTGGTTAATTCAACTCCCATAGAGTAACCATAAAGTAGGGCAAAAATCCATGTCCTGTAATTTGTTATAGCATACCACAACACCTGGAAAAAAAAATCATAACCAAATTATTTAATATACTTTGAGCTTGAAAGAATTTAACTCAATTGATTAATCTGTGTCAAGAATTGACACAAATTAAGTGACTAACTAACCTTTGTGAATTTGTCTTTAGCAACATTACCCTTCTTCTGTAAAGCACCAAGGTTACCATCAGGTAAATCTTGGCCTAATGTTAAGACCATAATACCCATGATAACATGCAACCAACCAGGGATAAAAAAGGCAATTCTCCAAGCAGTGAAAGGAGTAGCACCAGCTCTTCTAATCAATTCATACACCAAAGGCATAATAAGCTGAGTGGCCCCACCACCCATATTACCCCAACCAGCAGCAGTGCCATTAACAAGTCCAATAATTTTACTATTAAACATAGTGCTCATCCAATATTGGCATGAAACAAATGTTGCCAAAGAGAAACCAATCATAAACCTAACTGCTATATAACCAGAAGCATTTTCAACAAATGACATACAAAACACTGTTGGTGCAGTTAGCATGATAAGGAAAGCACAACCATAACGTGGACCTAACAGGTCACAAATTGCACCCATTGCAAGCCTTGAGAAAATACTACCTGAAACCGAAGCGACTCCGGCGTTACCAACGTCGGATTTTGTGAGGTTAAGGTTGTCCCGGATGATCGGGACTAATGGCGCTGCCGCAAAAGTCGAGACGAAACATGTGAAGAAAGATATCCATGATAAATGGAAGGTTCTCATGTGAGGGTTAGCCATTGAAAAGAGTTTGAAAACTTTGGATTTGTGTTCAGAATCAACTGGTAATGCAAATTTGGCTGTGGTATCAGTTGGAACCATTGGTGAAGCAACTGATGACATGAAGGTTTGTTCTCTTCCAGTTACTCCATGCATGGAGCTTCCTGGTGAACCCTCAATATCAGCCATTGATATAGCTGTTTTTAGTAATGAGAGGGGTGTAAATAGAAAAGTAATTGGTTTATAAAGTGATGAATATTGTTGTGAACAATGAAGAAGGAGTGTGTTGTATTTATAGTATGGAAAAGCGTTGACAATGTATAATGAGCCAATTGAGTTCTCAAAGGTTGGATAGAAAGATTTAAACTAATTAATTTTGATTAATTAACATAAGATAATCCACTTCGCCGCATCTGACTAATAATGAACAGGGAAAGAACTCATGGTATATCCCAAAGGTTCATATGTGTGTGACATCACCAACTGTAATAGAGATTCTTAATCATAGTTGAATATACTTATTATTTTGTGTTATTCACGGAACTAAATATCGTCTTATAAATCTACAAGTGTGTCTGCAGTTATCTATTATTCTCTTATGTCATATCTTAGGCTAAACTAAATTCTTGATACATACACTTAATTTTTTTTTATATATAAAAATCTTGATACATACTTTGTGTTTGAATATAAATCCAACAAAAAAAACTGGGGCATAAGGAGCTGAAACATATTATTTACTCTCTTTCTCTCTTTAAACGGACCTTTCTAGTATTTGATACTATCAAAAACTATGAGAAATTCTAATATGGTCACATGACCAAATAAAAATTGTTTGGTCACACATACATAAAGAAATATTTTTTTAATAATAAGGAAGAAATTGATAAAAAAATTAATTGAATATTTTAAGGACCATCCTTTTATGTGTATGTCCAAACATTTTTGATTTGGTCTTCTGACCATAGAAAAATTCCTCAAAAACTATTGATCTTATGCAACAAGACGGGTTTGAATCCTCTCATGGATGTGTCCCTCTACAACAAAAACGATAGTGGAAGGAGAGAGAAGATGGGGAAATAAAAGAAAGATGAAGAGGTTTTGTCTATGTACATAAGATCTAATGTTAAGAGTTATTAATCCAATAATGTAAACAAGCTTGCACCGTATAATTTGGTCTGATAAAGAATATTATGAAATGTTCAAAAAATGATGAATATATATATTATAGAATTTTTCACGAAACACTACTAAATAAAAACATAAGAACAGAAAAACTTAAGCGATTTAGACTTTTCTAGACATATACACTAAGCTACACTAAATATCTCTATTTTTAAAAAACAAAATTATAATCACTCACTAGCATTAACTGCTACTAGATCTTCCTATTTTCTAATGTAAAGGCTCTACAAGAGTAGAATAGATATGGTTCATCTTCAAAGTAATTTCATATTTAAGCAATAACAAGTTCTTTAAGCAAATTATGGAGTTTCTCTCTTTCTCTACATGAGACAAGGTAACTAGGAGATTAAAGATATATTAGTAAAAGGAAAATTTTATGGTAAAGTTATGAGAATGACTTTTCTGTGAAGTTAAAACCCTCAAATTATATTATATCTCAATTTAATTAACAAAATGACCATTTTCTTGAAAACCCTAACAAATTGAACCTTTATATAAACTAATGTTCTTCAATTTTCTCATAAAACAAACAGAATAATGAAAATTCTAAAAAGTCATCACATCCTCCTCCATTCTGCTTTTCGTCTTCAACATATAGATTTTCATTTGTGCACTAAGATTGAAATTCCCCTTAATAGTTTGTATGAGAACTGATTTGTAATAAGATAAAGTTTAGTCTTTGAGTGGTCCAACATCAGGACACTAGTTGACATGGCATCAACAATAAAACTATTGGCTAAACAAAATAACTTTTTCAAAAAAGTCAATTTTCTGACTGCACCATAGAAACCTTCTTAGTAAATTTGGGCTCGTTAAGCCAAATAAAGACAAACTCAACTAATATATAATTTGGTGAGTTGCCATTTTATTTTTACTATCATTTTCTATTCTAACACCTAACAATAAAATGGAATGTAAATTGTTTCGTAAATACAATTCAGTTGATAGTGGTAAAGACAATAATATGTCTGAGTTCAGGTTAAAAAATAAAATATAGATTTTGTCCTTTTCTGTTTTAAATTTATGTCACTATTTAAAAAAATTCAATAGTAAATGAAGATCGCAAGAAAATAACATTTACCAAACTTTTTCCCTAAGTTATTAACTTCATAAATCGTGGTTTGCCAAACAAAAGTCTAAGTGTGACAACATTTGACCCAATTTGTTAACTTGTATTAAATAATTGAATTTAAAGCCTTGCTTCTATCGTTCTATGTCATCCAGCCACATAGTTGACAAGTAGGATAGTAGTAGTTGTTGCCTCATTGGAGTCCTTGCAACCAACGTTCAGACTTGAGATAATGAGATGATAAACTATGCCTTGGCAAAGAAAATCATGTTCTAAAGTGGCAAAGTCAATCAATTATTGCTATTTTTTTCATAAATAAAAATATCAATAGGATTTTCTGACCTAAGAATGTTTTTCTATTAATAAAATTCTAATTTCAAACATTACCAAAAACATTTAAACTTTCTGCTCATATAATTATGTGGCCTTGACATTGTTTTATATTTTTTTATAATAATTTAGGCTTGGGCGATTGGAATACAAAGCAATGAAAAGTCCAAGTCAATCAATCATTGCTCAGTTGCCTAGCTAGAGTTTTAATAAATATCAGCTTATCAGCTAAAATTAGAAATAGATATTTTACTTTTCTCTCAAAAAAAAATTGTGTCTTTTTTAGGGGAGAAATAGAGTTTGTATTGAAATTAGAGAATTTTACGTTTTTCTTTACTCTATCATAGCATACATCATAGTATTTCCTAGTGTTAACTTAATGATTAGGCTTAAATACAGTTTTAGCCTCCTATTTTACCTAATTATGAATTTTAATGCCCGTATTTTATATTTTGGTGAATAGTGCTTTTCTCCCTGTAATATAGTTCATTTTCGGTTTTTTCCCTATGAAATTTTCAATTTGATATGCATCCTTGTAAAAAAAAATTTTTCCGGAAAACACCCTCCTCCATCCAACTCATCAAATGCGCATCTATGGCGCTGACTTGGCTTTTTTTTTAATTCTTATTTACTTTTAATTGGCAAATCCAGATTTTATTTTTAAAATATCTGAAAATTAATTTTCAGAAATAAAAAAAGACAAAAAATCAGAAAAATATTCAGATTTTTATCAAAAAAAATTTAAATTTTTTTAAGAAAAATCAGAAAATAACTAGAAAATATATTTCGAAATCCAAAAAATCAGAAATATTCAGTTTTTTTTCCAAAAATTTTAAAAATCAAAAAAAAAAATTCAGAAAAAATAAATTAAGATTTTTTTTCCGAAATTTAAAAATTAGAAAATATCAAAAAAATATTCAGTTTTTTTTTCCAAATATTTTAAAATAGAAAAAAATAATATTCTTTCTAAAATGAAAAAATTCAGAAAAAACATTAAGATTTTTTCCAAAATCTAAAAAATTAAGATTTTTTTCATAAAATTTGAGAAAAGTTAAAACAAAAAATCGGTTTTTTTCGAAATTAAGAATATTTTAAAAATTTCTGGAATTTAATTTTCAAAATAAATAAAACAAAATTAGAAAAAATCAAAATTTAAAAACATAGGTAAAAAAATTTCGTAAAAACTGTTTTTTTAAACCCTTCTACCAAAAAAGAATTCTGGAAAAAGTTCTTTTGAAAAATTAAAAATATTTTTCCTGAATTTTTTGAAAATAAAAAATGAATTATTTTTTACGATTTTTTTATTTTCGAAAATTAATTTCCAGATTTTTTAATTTCTAAATTAATATTAATGAATATATAAGTTTTTTATTTTTTTTAAAAAAAATTACAATTTTTTATTTTTGAAAATTAATTTTCAGATTTTTTAGTAATTTTTAAAAATTAATATAAATAACTTTTATTGTTTTTTTTAAAAAATTGGCACAAATGCCACGTGTACCCTTAAAAAAATAAAAATAATTATACAGTCAGCGTGCCACATAAGCAGATATGCACAGTCAGCGCGCCACACAATGTGCCACGTTAGTAAATATGCACAGTCATATTAGGGAGGGGGGTCTTCTGGATTTTTATTTTTTACAAGAACGAATTCCAAACCATAAATTTCATAGGGGTGAAAATCGGAAATGACATATATTACAGGGAAAAAGCATTATTTACCCTTTATATTTTTCATGATTTCAAAATAATACTGATTTTTTCATGTATATTTCATGTACTTTTTTATTCAAAATATTTTAATTTTAAAAATAAAATAAAATAATATTTAATATTAATTAAATGAATGGATAAAATCCATCTTTGATTGAAAGGTTGTTAGTGTTTTTCTCTAATAAAAGATGTTAGTTTTTTTTTTTTTTTAATGAAAAGGTGCTTATATCATTTAGTGTTATTTTTCTATGATATAAACAAATAATTGTTATGTTAGTTTTTTTTCTTCTAATAATTGTTATGTTATATTTTCATTTGTTACCCACCCTAGACTTTTAACACCTCAACTTCTTAAATCTTTTAGCTCAATCAATTGAGCTAACCATCCCCCTTGATTGTTTGTGTTTATATCTTACGACATGAAGACGTGAGTGCTCAAATTGTTGAAGCTACAAACATTGAAGATTTAGTATATTTTTTAGGCAAATGAGATGTAGATGTATCTATAACGTCCTAAGTAGATTAAAATAAAATTAAGAGCAGATAGAACGGAGGATAGGGACATCAAACCTAACTTAGTGGAAAAAAATACAAATATGAAGCAACTCAAAGGATATAGATCACACATCTCAGTTCAGAACAAACAATCACATACAATTGACACAATCCATCAATTTCCCTTATGGAACTGAAACCAAATTGCAAAAAATGCAGCAGATAAGTTTAATAAGCAAGATTGTAAATGACGGTGTATGAACCTCATCCCCAACACAAATACAAATAGGTCCACCCACCCACCATCCACTGCTTTGACCAACACAACAAGTCTCAAAAGCGGCATTTCTAGTCAAACAGGAGCACTCTAAAAGTTGTGTTAATACAGAATCAGCAGCCAGTCCCCATAGAAAGAAACTAAGGGTCGACAAATCATAGAAAGCTATGTTAATAACCAAGATCTTAGTGGAGTTTCAACCAATCAAACATGGAATCCCAGATCTTAGACAAAGCTCATGTTGGAGCCACCTTTTGGAACCCATCACCAACAAATTCGCACCAATAGTCACGACCACGATTAACAACCACCGTCTCATATGCGCCGACCAAAAGTGAATGTAGCTACCACTATGCAGTGCCAGACCTCATTCGTTCACACCCAAGAAGCACCAACGTGAACCACACGGAAACCACGTTTTCTTATAACCTTCGGATTTGTGTTGACAACAGATTCGGTTAAGAAAACCACATAAGAACTAGACCTAGATGTAAACACCCACATTGTTTTCGAAGAAAACCATACGCCTAAGGCGCAGGTGAAGACAGGCCCCACAGTGGTTCAACCACCCAAAATGTTTGCAACACCTCTCAAATAGACGACAACGAACGGGAAATATGGAAGATTGGTAGCGCGGAGGGCTAAATACCACTCATTGCACCACCATAGTGAATCCCACATCTTTAATGTACAAATTTGAATTGGTGGAGGCGAAAGCTGATGGTGGTTGAAGCTTTTGTATTCTAGAGAGATGGGAGAGAAAGCGTACGAAGAGAGAGCCTATCCTACCATATTAAATTGAAGATGGATTACGTATGTGATTCAAATGAAAATTATCTCTTTAAGCATTTTTGGAATATTGGATTTTTCTTTTAAAAAATACTCTTAACTTTCAATACAAATAACACATGTAACAAATGGATAATAATAAATTTAAATATTAAAACAAATGTAATAAACACGATATGAATATATATTTTTTGTTTTTTTCTTTATCATTTAAAAAGTGTAACAAACTAGATGGGTATATTTATACTTACTTTTACATCATTCCAATTATACCCTTAAACAACTTTTTCTATAAAAAAAATTGTTATTGGTGTCGTTAAAAAAGGAATTTAAATTATATTTTTTTTTGTTATATTGTATTATTGTCAGTGTCGTTGAAATAGATAATCATGATTAGTTTGATTTTTTATAACTTGAAAGCAACAAACATTTATATTTTTTTAATTTTAATCAAAATCTAAATTTCATAAAAAAAACATCGTTTATAATTTTCAAACGTTAGCGCAATAAAAAGAACGGAAAGACGGACATGTCTTTTCGGTGGTAAGCATAACGGTTCTAACTTTTGTTTATATATAGTTTTTTTTTTAGGTTGTTTGTATGTCTAAAGAGTGATACGGACTAGAGTTTCAGGGTTGACTATTATTCAAAATCATCAAACCCCTTCTGATAAGGTCTTGTATTCATCTTTTGTTCATAATTTGCACATCTTGAAAAACATTTTGAAAATTAGAGACAACCAAAATTATATCCAAGTCCATAAAGAAAAATTTGAAAATGTCAAAGAACATTCATAATTCTATGTTATTTTATTTTTCTTTTGTCCGGGGTTTGGTTTATACCCCAGTTTTTTTTCTTTCTATTTTTATTATTAATAATACAGGCTTAATCTAATTGTTAAAGAGTTTTACATCGGATAAAACATGACTTGAACATATGCTTATAAATAGGGGAGGGATTGCTCAACTCACAAGCTGGTTTTATGGGGTTATGTTAAGCTCAACCATATTTTTTAAGATGATATCAGAGCCTCCTCCAAGATTCATTAGGCCACCTACTATCCGGTTTTCACTATCAGACCGTTCATCATTTATGTCCACGAACCAAGCCCAATAAAGGTGGTCGTGAGGAGGTGTGTTAAAGAGTCCCAAATCGGACAAAATATTACTTGAACATAAGCTTATAAGTGAGGACAATTTAAGAGGGTTGTATTAGACTAAACCACAATTTTCTTAAAACTACACCAGTTGGACAAAATCACTTCAAGGTCATACTCATGCCTTTTAAAATATTTAACAAGAAATTAAAGTTTGCAACTTAAGAAAAGAGACATATATACATTACGTATCACCAATGCGGTTCTTTTCAAAGAGCAAATTAGTGTTAACAAAACCAGCAAAGTCTCTTTCTGCTTCTGTAATTGAAAGTTGCAGCATTTGATGTTGACCAAAACTATGCTAGTAATACAAATCTCAATTCACCCTTTCACGATCTCCTAGAGTTCCTGTTTAGAAGAAACCTGTGATGTCATTTACTAGTTTTGAGTACATAATAACAAGCATAGACCTTTTCAATCCTATTTTCAAAAGAGAAATGATATTTGAACATCTATTTTGTGACAACTTTCTCTCTCATACTCACATTATTTTTTCTTCATCTCTCTATTGCTTTGATTTTCGTACAAATACCTACTTTTTCTTTGTAAATCATGGTTGTCACATAAGTTGTCAACAAAATAGTTGTTCAAATAACACTTCTCTTTTCAAAAGAACAGGTGAGCTTAAATATGTTCGGTTACTATATATATATATATATACAAAATTTATTTTGACGAACTATATATATACAAAATTTATTTTGAAATTTTTTTTATCGTAAACAAATCTTGATTTTCGCACGAGTCACTTCTGATTTTGAGTAAGTTTAAAATCAATTTTATATATTTTTTCTTATAAAACAGTATTATTTATCTTTTTTAAAAGAAAAACTACACATTTTTTTATATATATTTTCATATTGATAATATAGATGATTTTTCTATATAATATGACTTTACACAATTTATTGATAATATTGAAAATATTATTGATAGATAGATATTGGTCTAATCAATTGATGAATAGTATTACATGAGTTAGATTAAACTAATTGCAGTTATGTTATCCTTCTATCTATTGGGGTAATAATTTAAATTAAATCTTCAAGACATAGAATTAAATTAGAGTTTGTTTTATCTATATAAAATTCAAAAAGAGGTAGTGGTCTCAATGAAAATTTGTAATTTAAAATAAAATAAAGCTTTTAAATTCTCAAAAACGAATAAAGTGACATTAAAAAAGTTTACGAGTTTAAGCTTAAATTATAGAAAGATCATAGAGGATAGTTGATTTTAGTCCCTAAAAAACTAAACTAAATGTTTTCATCCTCACAATTTTGTTTTATTTTGATTCTGGTCCCTAATTGATATAATTTTGACATATTTTTTATATTTTTGAACATAATATGAATATATAAACGTTGAAAATAATAAACAAACATAACATGGATACAATTTGAACATTAAAGAGTTATAATCTTAATTTCATATGAACATAATGTGACCATTAAGGACCAAAATCAAAATAATTTTTTTTGTGAAGATGAAAACATTCAGTTTAATTTTTTAGGAACTAAAATTAAAATTCGATATATTTATAAGGACGAAAAACTTATTTAACTCTAAGAAAAAAGTAGTAGTTATTGTTAAATTATTGGGAAAAATTTACCAAGAGATGGGCATGTAGAGCAAGATTATAGTTACCAAGTAAGGACGAAAAACTTATTTAACCCTAAGAAAAAAGTAGTAGCTATTGTAAAATTATTGGAAAAAAGTTACCAAGAGGTGGGCATGTAGAGCAAGATTATATTTTCTATTATTATGATTTTAATAGTTGATGCAAGAGAACTTCCATTCTATAGAGGTGAGTATTGTTAAATTATTGTAGTTATTCTATCTCGCTCTAAACATATAATTGAAATTATTTTATCAAAAGATTCAAAACACAAAAGTAAAGTTTCTTAAAAAAAAAAACACAAAAGTAAAGTAAAATTAGTTTTATATTTTTTTGTTTTGAATAAAATTAGTTATATATATATATATATATATTTTTTTTTTTTTTTTGTGGTCGAGGTTTGAACTCCAAACCTTGCATATATTATGTATTGTTTTTACCAACTGAACTAAGCTCACGAAATACTTTTAGAAAAAAATTTGAAAAAATAATGCCATATATAATATCAAAATAGTTTTTCTTAGAGATATATAATATCAAAATAGTTTTTCTTATAGATAATATCAAAATAGTTAAAATTATACTATCTCCCTGCTGAAATAACATTTTTAATTAAATTATCATAGATAAGTAGAGTTTCAATTTCTTATCTTGTGAGAGTTTCTTTTGTCCAAGGGGGTGGAGTCTTTTACAAGAGATGTAAATTTGTCTATGGTTTATGTTCGGGAAGTGCAACAACCGGTAAATTTGAATTCTATGTTGAAGATTCTTTTGATTCATGAGAAAATTTCACAAACGAATAAAGAAGATATCCCATCATATTTTGGTCTCTAGATAGTGGTCAAAAGGTATAATAAGCGGGAGCAATTGAGTGGTGCACTCAATCAAAATTTCAAGAGCATGAAAATCATGAAGATACAAAAGGAAAAAAAAAGGTAAATGCAAGTAAATTTATTAATATTGATGAAGTCATTATAAATAAAGATTCTATGATATAAAGAAAATGGCAACTTGGTAGATTTAAAGGGAACGACAACTTGCTAACCTCTGAATTAGGCCATAACTCACAAACTAGGGTCTGTAATAAATTAGGAGGTAGAAATTCTCAGTTTAGGTTTGATTTAAGGCATGCAAGAAAGAATGCTAGGCATGGAGGAAAGAGTGATCATATTGTCACTAGTCGAGTTATTTCTCGGTCAAAACCATTGCCAAGTAACATTAAGGAATCAGTTCCTAGTTTTGGTCTGATTTAAGGCATGCAAAAAAGGATGTTAGGCGTGGAGCAAATAATGATCCTATTGTCACTAGTCCAGCTAAAATTGCATCTCGGTCAAATCCATTGTCGAGTAAATTAATGAATCAGTTCCTATACAACATCTAGTACAACTGCTTGTAGCAGATTTGAGTTTTAACGGAGAATCAAGAAAAGAAACAAATATGATCAACAGAGTAATACATTTTCTTATATGGCTATTGTTGACTCTTGGAGTGATGCAGAGACAGAGAAAGACTATTTTCGATAATATAAGAATGAAATCCTTATGTGATGATCTTTTTAAATTTTTATTTTTCTTGCCATTTGTAATCTATTGGGTTAGGTTCATGTCCTTCCAGCCTATTAGGTTATGTTTATGGGAACTATAAATACACGGGCTACCTCAAAACTTTAGCACTCAAACACAGAGTAAAGTACTTTGGTAAGACTTCAAAAAGTTTCCAAGGAACAACAAACTCCTGATTAATAGCAACGTTAGAAGGGAGAAACATACAATTCAGATTTCAAAGAAGATGAAAACAAAAATCCAACGCTTCTAAACGCGCCTCTAGAATGTAACCTCTCTCAAGTACTTTAGATGTATCACCTTCTCCGTATGTCCGTGTGGTACACATGTCTATAATCAATGAAGGAAATGTCATTTTGATCCTACAACCATTTAGTGCCAACTACTCCAACTCATAGTGATTCATCTTACGCATTGAACATGCATACCTCAAGCCCGAGATCTCCTTGAAAATGTTTTAGGGTCGACGTCACACATGTTTCTTTTAAAGCTTCATACGTCAACATAGTAATGACTTGGATGAAAATTGTTTTGTACAGGGTAGAAGCCAATTTTGGCGACCCAATACTAACATTCCCATTAACCCATAATCCACATAAAGAAGGACACCACATACAGATTTGACGTACACCTCACTGCACATGATTGTTCATTGTGACATCATGAATGTCAGATCAATCTCTAACAGCTTCCTCACTTTGCATTGAGTTTTAGGGGACAGTTACATCGTCTCTAGCTATAAAGTGTGACTTAGCGTCACACTCAAGGTATGATCACAATTTCATTATGTTTTGCACAAGTTCCTCCTCATTTTGCAAGTGCTAACTTGTTTTTGCATGTTTCTTTCCCTTGCAAGAGAACAATCTTCTCTACACCAGAACCTTTCCTCCTCCGCACTTGACTTTCTCTAACACAAGCATCTTTGTTGCCACATCTCTACCCACTCCAGAACAAAACCTAATAAAATTCACTATGGCAAAACCCAAAGACAATGCTAGCATGTGCCCTTATGACACATGTTAAAAAATCAAAAAACTAAATTGAGAAATATTGTCTTGGAAGTTATGTATTCAACCTTTCAAAGGTTTAAAAATTGATTTTTCTTTTTGTTGAAAAATTTCTACCTTTTGATACCATAAGATGTGTCATATGTGCACAACTTAGCAAGACCATTTCTTTAATATTAAGCCCACACCAAATTTAAGATGCTAATGTTGTAATGCAAGTATATGTTGATATTTTTTTTTTGGTCAGGGGTGCATCAGTGCATGTTGATATTTAAACCCTTAATATCAGAAAATGATGTATTGACTTTTGGCAAATTTAAATTGAATTGGATAAATGATGAATCTTTTAATGATTTTTTTCTTTATTGTTGACACGAAAGAGAAATTTATTGTTTTATTATTTTGGTACAACTATCCGTACTTATATTTCCTGGTGAGTTCATTCACAACAAAAAAAAAAAAATTCCTGGTGTGTGACAACGTTTGACCAAATTTATCAATTCATATTCAATAGTTGAATTAAAAACCAATAACAGAAAAGATAATTGTTTTTTTTTTAAAAAAAAACGACTGAATTTAAATAGGTTTCTATTAATCCTCGTAGTTGGCATCTAGCAGTAGATCAGTACAGACAAAAGTAGCTGTTATGCAGCCACGTTCAAACCTGCGAAAATGAAATACCCCTCTTAATAATTCATTAATTTGAGCCTCGACAAAGCAAAGAAATCAATCGTTTATACTCCTTCATTCTAAAATAATTGATATAGTTGATTACTTTATATATTATTTCTACATAAACAAACGATATTTATTAATTCAAATCGATAGAGTATATCGATACAATATAAATTCAAAGTCATTGAAAATTATTAGAGTATAGTGAGAAGATAACATGGAGAGCAAGCAATCTAGATAACTTGGAGAGCAAGCAAGTTAGTTAGAGTTAGTTACACAACTAAACTCTATGAACACTCATGTATCATTTCATTCATCTTTTATCAAATCTATTGATTCTCCTATGAGTCTCTATGGTTATCTCCCACATGAATACTACTATGCCCTCTCTCTAGCTGATCACTATGATCTTTATCCATGAGATTCCATGATTCATAACATTGTTAAGAGTTCCACATCGGATAGGTGATGGCCTGACAATGTGTTTATAAGTGGGGGCGATCCTTACCTCACAAGCCGGTTTTGTGGGGTTGTGTTAGGCCCAACCACGATTTCTAAGATGGTATCAGAGTCTCTCCAAGATCCATTGGGTCACCTGCTATCAGGTTTTCGTTATCGGGCCACCCATCGTTTATGTCCACGAACCAAGCCCAATAGTGTTGATCGTGAGGGGGTGTGTTAAGAGTCCCACATCAGATAGATGATGGCCTGACAATGTGTTTATAAGTGGGGGTAATCCTCACCTCACAAGCTGGTTTTTTGGAGTTGTGTTAGGCCCAACCACGATTTCTAAGAAAAATAAAAATGACAAACTTGCGAACAAACTAACAACATTCAATTTAATAGCATAAAGCGACCAAAAATTTATGCCTACAAATATGATTATATTAAAGTCTCAAGAATACTCATGTTTCCAGATCCCTAACGTTGACTTGATTGGATATGCACATGCTCAAAGCTAATTTTCCAATATAAATCAAATAAACACCGTCACACTAAGATGGGAAATAAAAAAAACATCGTACAAAGACTAGAAATCAAAACAAACATACTCGTGCAAAGATGACGAAATCATAAAAACAAACGAAAAAAAACTCAAAATATGTGAAAATCACTTATTTAACTAAAAAATAAGGAAAAACGATAAATCATAAAAACAAACGAAAAAAAAAACTTAAAATATGTGAAAATCACTTATTTAACTAAAAAAATAAGGAAAAACGATTCGGATAGATGATTTTGGATCAAAATTGACCTCAAATCACTCCTCTTTGATAGATCAAGAAGAAGAAGAAGAGTGGTGACAACTAAGTTTTTTGATTAATTTATATATGTTAATGTATAAATTTGATTCTTAATATTTTAAATTATTTATTAATAAAATAATGATATTTTTAAAACTATTCATCGAGACAAACCAAACAATATTTTCTATATTACCATTTTTTATATAATAGTAAAAAAATTGTCATAGTATGTTATGTGAATAGTTTAGCTGATGAATGTTAGTAATTTTCAAAAGGACTGAGTAGTGGCTTTGACATCAATTAATTCGTTAATCTGGAACGTGACCTCATCAGTTCGTATTTAAAAATATAGATCGTTTTTGACTATCATGTAACTTTTTTATATTATTATTGTTTTTACTGTGAGTATATCTTATTGTAAAAAAATATATATTAACAAAATTTTTGATATCTGGTTATAAAAATTTAAAATGTAACGAGTAAATTAACAGATTTTAGTATCTACGTTGTGACAAACAAATCTTTATAAAACGACTATTAGTGTGTCACTTCAAATAATCTTGACTTCTTTGTTCCCCAATTTCATAAAAAAATGTAACATAAAGATATTGAAAATAAATTGAAAAAAAGGAAGTTTAAAAGTATTAATATATTTTCATAGATATAAGATTATATTTTTAATGAAAATTTCATTCCCGTGTAAAATTATCCAATTGGATCTTCATTATATCGTTCAAGTGAAAATAAAAAATAAAGACAACAATATATGTTTGGACATAAAAACAAAAAAATGCATATACGTACCTGTACCACATTTAGGAATATAATTAAACTGATTTAGTTTTCAGGAATAAATATAGAAGGAAACAATTGAACATAGTTGAGGGAGTACAACTTTAGTCAAAAAAAAAAGAAGGATACAACTTATAAATTACGATTACATCAAATTGAGGGAAAACCATGTGTATTACAAGCGAACCACCTTAATTTTCATTCTAGGTTCGCTCTTCTATTTTCTTTATTGCTGGGGTGGTTTTGGATTGAACTTTGACCCAAAATTACTCTTATTTATCTTTTCCTCTCTATTTCAATCTAATTAAGTGATTTTCATATAGATATAGTTTTTTTTCCTTGTGATTTCTCCATTTTGAGCATGTCGTTGTGTTGTTTGTCGTCTCGTGCGACATTGTTTGATTTTATGTCTTGATGCGGTGTTCAATTAGTTCATGTTAAAATATAAGTTATTCGATTAATGATTTGGGCATTAACATTGCATATCTGGATGCATGAGTATTCCGTCACTTTAATTTTATCATATTATTTGATGACATTTTGTCGTTTATGTTATTAACTTGGATAATGTGAGTTTGTTCACAAATTCATCTTTGATGTTTCTAGCGATGTTGAATGATGCACTCTATAAAAAAAATGAGAGCAATAAACTTATAACATTTAATTATAAATCAAAATATGGATACATGTCGGTACATCATTAAAAATAAAGAAGCTAGTCAAGGAAGTGGTTGTCTTTGCCAATTCATGTGCAACCTCATTTGCTTGCTTCGTAATAAACTCAACATGAGAGTTTGCTAAATTTAAGGAGCAATACTGAATATTACTATCCATAATAATTCCAAACTTAGTAATATCTCTATTGCTTCGGTTGAAATAATCTGCTACACGCTTCGAATCTACCTCAAAATCAATATTTTGTAGTTGTAGCTCATGAACCCACCGAATAGCATAATACAATCCCAAGGTTTCACCCACATCAGCAAACCGGGGAGAACCACATCGTTTTTGCACAAACAAAACGCCCTTCTTCATTACGGATGCACATGCCTATACCGAACTTGTTAGTAGATGCTGAAAAGGAATCATCCACGTTACATTTGAGCCTTCCACGCAGCGGTTTCTGCCATCTCTATGTACTGTTCCTCCTAGCCGAGCCTGGTTCTGCAATATTACTCATGGCAGCAGCTGCATCTTCTAATACACTCTATCATTTTGAATGAATGAATTTTGTTTGTTTTTGTAAAAAGAAAATGTATATAACAAGGTAATCAGAACCAGATCGGTCATTGAACTGATGTGCCTATAGATATAAGACTTTAAGGTTTGACCGGCGTTCAACTAGGGTCAAAGAGGTTTTCATTATTTACGTATATTTAAATAATATATATATATATAGTAGTAAAAAAATTACATAATATTTATAGTTTCGCACAATTAAAAAAACATAAAAATGTCATATGAAAGTTGAATCCAAATGAAGTTACCCCTTAAGTTCAATAAAACAAAAAAAAAATAGCATCCATTAACAACATATAAACAAAATAATTAATACAACTATCAACCATTATAATCATTGAGGCTTGTTGCTCCATAATCCATTATGACGATGGGAATGACAACAGCTTCACCCTTCCAACCATTGTCTTCTTCAACTTGAAACTTCATTGTATCAAATTGTTCGTCACTTAATTAAATAACAAACAAATGGTTCATAATCTTAATTCTTCATCAACTTAAAAATATATCCGTTATAACTAATAAATATCAACCTTGATTGTTTCTCAATGAATCACAAACAATTGAAATTGCATTATCACCACGATAAAGAAAATACTCCATCTAAGTTCATGAAAGCACCCAAAAATCAATTGTATCAATAGATTCATAATCAATGAGATAATAACATATCTTTTTGGGTTTCCATCTACAATAAAACATAACATCAATTTGAGATTCTCAATCTAATACAAATCACTCAATTGATTCAATTGAAAGAATTTGATTTTTTTTTTTAAAACAAAGAAAGAAAAGCAGTCTTTATTTCTCTATGAATCTATAAACTATTTTTTTTTTTTCCATTAACGTTCTCCATGAATGTTCTTTGCAAAGTAGAGAACAAAACCAAACAAAAAAGTACAAAATAATTAATCAAGAGCACAAAATAGATATAGATGAATAAATATAAAAGTTAAGGAAAACATTAAAGTAACTACGACATATATTTGATACAACTCTAAGCTCATCCACATCACAACTGTTGTCAAGTATCAAGTATGTCTCAAACAAACCTGAAAATATAATGAAAAGTAATAAACCAATAACACGAAATACAAGAATAAGTTCATCATGCAAAATGCATCAAGAATAAGATTCATCTTTAGGATTGTATTACTGACAGGTGGCGGTGAACACTTCACACTTTAAAATCTTACACCGTTAACCGTGCTTACAATCTACTTCAACAAACTTCTACTCCACATATCAATGCCAATGACATCCATTTTTTTCTTGGCACAAAGATGTACCTCTGAAAGTCAATATTTTCGTGTGGCGCCTTCTTCTCAACTGCTTACCAACAAATGACAATTTGGTAAAGAGAGGGGTGCTTCCAGTTACTTCTCAACGATGTGTGGGGGGATGTGGTAATCTAGAGGACGCCACTCATCTATTTCTTCATTGCAACTTTTTCCGCCAAATTTGGTTAGCTGTATATGATTGGTTAGGCTTTGTCTTGGTTACTCCGCTTAATATTTCATATCATTTAGCTCAGTTTGGTTCCTTTGGTGGTTTTTCTAAACGAAAGAAAGACATTATTCATTTAGTTTGATTTTCTTTAGCTTGGGTCTTATGGAAAGAAAGAAATGCCAGAATCTTCAAGAATTCAAATAATACTATTCACCATTTGCTTGACAACATTTAGGCTCAATCTTTTGGTTGGTTGAAAGTGAACCCCAAAAATCTTGCTTTTGACTACCATTCGTGGTGGGTCAATCCTTTAAATTTCTTGTAATGATTCTTCCTATTTTCATTCAGGTGTCCCTTACATGTTTATGATGTAACTTGATTTTGCTCTTTGCTTCTCTTCAGCATACCTTGTGCGGTGAAAGTAAAGAGGTTTGTTTTATGAAATTCCATTTTAGCTTCATAAAAAAAATACACACACACGCACATATATATAT
>Ga0315915_1002920_pt1 | contig 21755 bp, 9 predicted proteins | sample MpolbnodulesMG_FD_207738 | JGI IMG/M metagenome (GOLD analysis project Ga0315915, IMG submission 207738) | Medicago polymorpha root nodule microbial communities from Los Angeles, California, United States - branched nodules | ecosystem: Host-associated > Plants > Roots > Nodule | place: USA... | reverse complement strand
AATTAATACCATAACAGACGGCTGTGATGAAACGAGGTTTAGTTTAGGTTGAAATTACCAATTTATGAATGAAATGAATGTATTTGAAGGTGAGTGGCTGGCTCCTTAGTTAGTTCTTCACACGAAGTCAGCTTTCTTGCGCGGTCTTTGCCGTAAAGAAACCGCGTCATGAGAATTAAAAACTATCAATTTAATAATTTACTTAATTAATACTAGTACATTTGGAATTTGGAACAAGAAAAAGACTTTATGATATGAGCAACCCCTATTATATAAGTTAGTACAGTCCATGTCGTAACTAGTTAGCCTATTCACACCGCTTGTGTTTATTGACTTGTGACATGTCAGTGTCGTCCTTCAATTCATTATTTCATTCCAAGAAGGTTTTTCCCAACCTAATTGCATGGCAAAATGAAGGTGGAGGAAATTGCACTATCGTTTGTGTGACATTTGATTATGCCAATTTTCACTATAAAGTATTTATTTAAAATGTGCATACAAGAGTGTTTTTCCTTTTATGATTATCTCTAACGTAAGATAGATATTTACTACGATGGATAAACACAAGATAGGTTTACGCGTCAGCGTTTATCAAATAGATTTTGACTTTTCCATTTTGTCCTTTCATGTTAAGATAAGTTCCAATTTGCTGTAGAAGTTTATTTTTCCAGTTTCTGCTAAAAAATAAATAAAATCTCCATACATGTGCCCCCTGATTGTAGTAAAATAACAAATAACCACAATAATTCTTCAATGTATCAACATAGACCAAAACAACCATGACTCTAATTTATTTATCAAATGAAAGACCATTTCCTCCTTTGGTTTCATTGTCTTGAATTACTCAACCTTTGGATTGGAGTAACCTTGACCCACCGCTTTAACTCGAAGTAGCGGACCGTGGACGGCAAAAACCTTCACAAGGAGCACGTCTTTTATTTAATTAGTACAAAACAACTATCAAGTAAATATATTTCAAATACTAGTAATTTACAAAATAAAACACTAGTAAACAAGATAATACGAATGATTAGATTAAGGTTATCAAAATATTATTTGCGTAAATCAAAATATTACTGTTATTACCAACATGAATTGACTACAGAGGAGGGGGTTAGACGGCCACATTCATTCGGCTGAATTATGTTCAAATTTTCGCTAAAAAAGATGCTTGCATCAAATGTTTAATAATGTCTCACATATAAATATTATAAGTGGAGGAAACTTGCTCAAAAAAAAAAAAGTGGAGGAAACTTACAAAAATATTATAAAATAATATTTAATTAAAAAAATATTATATCTATTACTTTTTTTTTTGACAAAATTATATCTATTACTTAAACTTTAATTTTTCCAATCCTACATTTTAAAAAAAAGATATATATTATTTCCTCCATTCCAAAATAAATATCACATTTGCAAAAATAATTTATCCCAAAAATTATTATAAGTTTAACTTTTGTGATTTTAATTGCTTATTTTTTAATTGTATCTCTTAGTTCATGTCATCACTCTTATTTGTAACCAAAAAAAAATGTCATCACTATTATTTTATTATTTTTCACTTTATATTTATGGGTAGTGTTAACTTGTGCCTTTAAAGTACATGTTAAGAAACCTAAAAAAAAAAACATTCTCTAAAATTTTGTGCATTTAAATGATTAAAAAGTTAAATATTAAATGCAATGCACACATTTCAATAAAAAATTATGTATTTGAATCATTAACTTGTGTTTTGTGGGCACAAGTTAACATTTCCCTATATTTATATATGATAATAGATAATATGAGCAATTGAATAAAATCATCGTTTTTTTTCATTTAACATCTTTTCTTAATATGTCCTTAAAAAAATGTTTTTTTTAATATGTGTGAAGTGGTGCACTATGATATTCATTTTGAGATGGATGGATAAACAATTTTAGGGTTATGCTAAATAGTATCTCAATGATACAGGTTAAGGAAACCCACAAAATATAACATTTTCCACATTTTCAAAAGTTTGATCGTACAAATTTCAAATATGGTTACCATATATATGTTTCTTTAACTAGCCACTAGTTAGCATTTTTGATGTTTTAATTAATCCTTGGTGTGACTTGGGAGATGAGAACATGACACCGCGGGTGGACCTTGCCTTAGATAATTGATAGCATGATAATAAGATTTCAGACCATATATTGCTATACAGTGTTATATAGTTTGATATTTGACAATAAGTTTGGAGGCTACTATGTGATGGTCACTATCTTCTTTCCCGTTTTAACCTTTGAGATAAGGGAGACGAACGAGGATGTGGCTGACTGCTTCAAAAAAAGTTTTTAACATAAGTTAGGATTAGCACTAGAATTCTGTAACTTCTTAGAAACACAACATAGTACTTAGCAGACAAGTATTTAGTACTTCAACTCAAAGACATTATGGAAATCATAATTAATTCATTATCTTCATCTCATCTTATCTCACTTTTGGTTGGTATAACTGAACATTTCACCAGCAAGTCACAATCGTCATTGCATCAATTGTCTAGTAAATGTCAATCATTATGTTTGTTGCCACGTGTAATGCAGTTTCTAAGTATACATTGTTATCCTTTTTATACGATACTTTTTAGATACAGTTGCGATAGAAACCTCATAAAATATATGGTCAAATTTTGTGGGGAAGATGTTTTGAAATAAGTTAAAATCATGCAAATACGTGAACTCTATGTCATTTCATTGACACTATGTATACAAGGAAAAAACAATCACTCATTTTCTATAAAACTAGCAAATGTATATTAAACATATATTGGGCAGTAGCTTGTGGTAATGGCACGAATAGGTCTTAGCTAACAAAGTGTTTCCATCATCCATCATCCTAGGTTATTTGGTTAGTGATTTTAGGATCAAAATGATCCAAAAATTAAATTACAATGGATTTATGTAGAATGAGAGAATCATCTTGTGGTTCATGGCTTGGACAGGGCTTAGACAAACACTGTCTGGGTTATGGTTCAACTTTGTTTTTGTTCTATTACCAAATTGACCATGAGATATTTAAATCAAAGTTGATTAAGCAAATTCACAACAAAGAATTTGTTATACTGTATATAAATCCTAGCTCAACTGGCAAATGCCGAAATTACAAGGTCGGACGTCGTGACCCGGGTTTGAACCCGGGACCTCACAGTTGTGTGTGAGTTTATTTTCAGTAGATTACCACTTCGTCTAAGACCAAAAAAAAGATTTTGTTATACTTGTCAGGAATAAATTCATTCCAAAATTGTCCCCATGAACTTAACTCATTTGGTAAGGGATGATGCACAATTTGTGCAGGGGCCGAGATTCGAACCTCGGACACCCCACTTATTCATCTTAAAGGTGAATTTCTCTAACCACCAGGCTACTTGACAAAAAAAAAAATTCATTCCAAAATTATTTTCCGTTACAATTCTTTGTTGTTATTGTTAAATGTTTTTAAATGTTGGAATGGTGTAAATTATACTTATCCTTGGGTACCCTAACCCAAATTTTGTTTCGATGCGTCAATGTAGCCCGATTCAAATTCAAAATTCAAGCTTATCATCCAGATTTTAGAGTAATAGATTTGATCTCAATATATTAAGTGACATTCTTTTAATCCACATTTGATCCCCAAATAAAGTCTCTGCGGATTTCCTTTGCTTCTTTGCATATAGAAACGGGAATAAAGGAATCTTCACAAGTTCAACTCATTTAGTAGGGATATTGCATATTATATGTAGGGGTTGAAGTTCGAACCCTAGAGACCTCACTTCTCCATAGTTAAAATGTGTAAGCTCTGACCACTAAACTACTAGATAAAAAAATATATGAGATGACTAGACAACATTAATAAGTGAAGATTGGGGAAGAGTCACGTGCAAGAAAGTTGTCCTTCCATCCCGACAATTTCATTTAAATCTTATCCAACATGAACTTAAAATAGCTATGGGAAACTCTCAAAACAATCATATGAGCTTCCAAGTAAATCTCCAAGTCATTAGTAATTTCAATCATCAAGACCAATACCGATATTTATTAGATTAGCGATCTGGGACATTGGAGAAATATATTATTAGATATTTTTGTTGGTTAATTTTCTTACCTTAATACAATTGACCGTATGAACATTTGCCAATTTTTTTCATAAGAAAATGTTAGTGGTTATCAAATTGAGGGAGGGAGAATTTGTGCTTTAGCGCCTCAACCCATATCATTTGGCCACACCTTCGGAAACCCTCGACCACAAGAATTAAATAATTAGCAAGGCATATATGAAATTAAATTGATTGCATTCGTCAATATTATGGCATTCATTTGCAATTTTGTCATGTAATAATCAAAGCCATGAACATGAACCAATGATAAAATTATTAACATCAATCTCTGAAGCAAGCATCAACTTAGAAAACAAATCAAAATCATTTAGAGGTGCAATTTGCAAAAAGAGTAACAAAGAAAAAATAATTTTTTTAATGCTAAGCTATCTCTATCCTTTGTATATGCATATACGAGAAAAGAGGTGAGAAAATTAAATGGGGAAGAGTTGAGTAGAATAATATAAAACCGTACAAATAGATTTGAAACAAAAAGGAATAAGTATGCAGTATACTAATAAGTATCATAATATACAAAAAAAAAAAAAAAAGAGAAACTACGTTGGGTGGTGCTAGGAATAATAGGACTTGCACGATTTGGAGGAAGAGAAAAAAAGAGAAGGAAAAAAAGTCACAGTGAGTGAGTTTGCAGAAAGGAGCTGCTCCTTGGAATAATTAATTACTGTCTTATTAGTTTAGTTTGCCTTTTTAATTAGGGGTTTTCTAACATGTGCAATGTTAAATACACCATTTGACTCAAATAAGCTGTCTATTAATTGGTCTTTCCTTAAAAATGAATTGTTTTCTCTCTCTCCTATTAACGTTTCACGTCAAACCTCATTATTGTCTAAGAAAACAAACACAATGAAATGCCATTTGTTTTTCCTCTATCCTAGAAGCAGCCAACGAGAAAATTGAAAATTTACCTTCATGATTTATTTTGAAAGGAAATTCACCTTCATGATAGAAAGAACAACCGGTGTCTCAAACTGACATTGGACTATACACCGAAGGTATTGCGATACATGATGACCTCTTGATCGGAATTTTCGACGGTGACATAGGCTTTCATCTCATTAAATTTTGACTCGACCCAGATGGGTTTGGACCATGAGGTGACCCTTCCACATGGACCTCTAAATTACAGTGGAGTTCGCCGGAGTTTTGTGGCGGCAACGTTGCACAAAGTTAGGATAGAGAGGGGCAAAAAGAGCATTTCGTTTTGTTTTTTTCTTGAGACTATGGATGAACCTCTCTGATCTAGAATAGTTAATTGGAAAGAGGAAAAAAAAATCATTTTCAAGGAAATGATATTTATTAATTGACCGTTTGTTTATGTGAATAAAAAAATGTATTTAACGTCCCTTAAGCTGTGCAACATTCCACATGTTAGAAAACTCCATTTTATACTTGTTCCTTTCTCTTTCTCATGTTGAGAATGAGTTTCTTACTATACTTGTTTTTACTTTATCGATGTCTTTAGGTGATTGAGGTTCTATTTATTTATTTACAACCCATATTTTGTATGTATATAGCCAAACAATTTCGTTTACTTATATGTATAATGAGGCAATGTCAACTATAGTCTTAGAAGTTTTAACAATCATTTTTAGATTTTCCGCTCAGTGAGAACAATGGATGGTTGAGCGGGATTGTAGTTAAGGGAAGGCTAAGGGACATGTTTTTGAGGGATTTTTTTTGTTGAAGGAAATCTGTTCAAAAAATACACTGTCTCTATACACAAAGAATGAAGCCAGGTGCCAATGTAAAAACATTTAACTGGGACTGCTGCTAGTTAATGTAATAGTAAAAACTTCCCTAAATGACACACACAAAAAAAAAAGAGCGCTACAAATGAAATATTTTCAGGAATACCATGGCCATGTTAATGAATTATTAATCTCCAAAATGTTTTTTTTGGTTTAAAATGTTTTCTCTGAAAAGCAGCATTATCCAAACAAAATAACACCGTTAGCCATATTTAACAATTTGGAATACCCCAAGAAAAGAAATGGAAATCCACATTTCTTGTTTAAAAGTGTTATTCATTGCATACGTGAGTGTACTATGTGTGTGTGCTCCTAAAAGCCTAGGCATCAGTACAGAAGCCAAAGTGATAAAAAGTGGAGTAGGCTGAAAGAGGAAAATTCAGTTAAAAAAACAAACATCTTAATACAAAAAGAACTTATGCCTAATTAGTTCTGACTTAAAAAGATTGTAATATATGCTACGCACAATCATAATTCAATACCCATCAATTCTAAACTTAAAAAAAAGAAACATCTTAATCCAATCATAGTTCTGACTATTTAATCCTGACATTGAAAAAGGAGAAAATACCTCTGAATAGAGAAGCAGAAATTTCTTCAGCAGATGAGAGAGAGAAGGTCGCGTGAACCGCCGGTTAGAGAAATATTGAAAATCAGGAGCGCGCATGTGAAAACAAAGGTCGCGGGAGAGTGAAATTGGAGAAAGGGGCTTTAATTTGTGGGGGTTATTAAACTACTGCCTTAGAATAAGAGCCATATGCTGTCTCATATTCCCTTTTTTACTAATTTGCGGGTTTTTTTTTTTATAACCTCCCTTAAATAACCGTCGCAATTAGTGTATCTCACAAAACAATGAACCTTTTATATTCTGTTTGACTTCAACTATAATCTAATCGTAACTTCTTTCTTTTCTTCTCACCAAAACAGAAGACAATCAAGAGACACAACGTTGTTTTTTTTCAATAGTTTCAAGAAGCTGTTTTTAGGAGTTTTGGACAGCTTTTTCTGCTGAATTTGTACACAACTTTTACCTTTGAGGAGATGTTCAGTTTTGTAGACCTTGCAGTTTGTGGTGCTTCAATGCGTCACTAGTTTCAATTTAGTTTCCAATTGTAGATAGTAACTTGTTATACCATAGCCATGTTAACGAATTAGTCTTTCTTTCATTCCATAAGTAACTATGACAGTAACTTTTGAACGAGTAAAAGAATTAGCCAATTTCTTGGTCATTTTTACAAATAAATAGGAGTGTTAATGAATTGTTCTTGGGTAACTAATTAAGCCAATTATTTAGCTAGGCTAGTAAATTTGAGGCCAATTATTTATTTACACGCACCATAAGTAACTATGACAGGAATTTAAGCATGCTAGTAAATTATGGCCTTTGTTAGTCCTTGTTATTTGGTATTCTAGTGAATAAGCTAACTGCTTGTTGGCTTTGTCTCATTTAGCATTCTTTGTTATTTAGCAGCATGTTATTAGTGTCAACTATCTTCTTAATTACATTATGGTTGTCCTCCTCTAGCTCCACCAATGCTTGATGATATACCTAACAAAAAAAAAACATAGAGAGCATATTTCACTCAGAAATCAATAAACACCTTGTGCTCCAATTACATATATCATCTCAAAATTACATATTTTGTATGCCATAGTTATTTTTTGTGTAATCTATATCTCTAATAGGTGGTTAAGACAATGATTAATTTAGTCGGATATTTATTGTGAGTGATTCATTTTGTGGAGTTTTTTTTTTTTTTGATCAAGCAACAAAAATTAATAAAAGCAGGAAAAAGTCTGCAACCACCGTACGAAAATGCCTACATCAAAGCCAAAAGGCCAACAAACTAATAAACATGAGAGAAAACATCAAGACCAAAAGGCCAACAAAATCACAATAATAATCTCTGGTATGGTCTTCCATCATTGTCCCTTGACAGAAAACCAGAAATGAAATCGGGGGGGCAGCTCCACCAATGGGAAAAAGAGACAGGTAAACTTTGTCCGTTGCGAGCCAACGCATCAGCAACAAGAGTATGTTTGTGTGCAAAGCATCAAACATACTCAAAATGTTTCATTTGGCACCATTCAAAACCAAATTTTTATGATACAATCATTTAAACAACATAGACAACAACTACATTCATTTATCAATACATAAACTACACATGCAATGATCAAATTGTCATATCATTCATAAACCCTAACCACATGCAAACTAATCAATTTTTTTTAAACTTAACCTAAACAAACTAACATTAAGATTGCAATGATTAATGGTACTTACTTGTGATAATGTGGGGATGATTGGCTTGCAATTCGTGAAAATAGAATTTAGAATGAATTTGGGAAGTTTTTGATGAAAAGAAGAAACTGCAAAACTGAGTTTCTGCTTCTGTTTATATTCAGTATGCATCCTCGGTAGTTAACTGCAACCAGTTTTATTTTTCCTCGGCACTTGACTACCAAGGGGTATTTTTGTTTTTTACTTGTGTTTCTCACCAAACCACGTGTGTATACAGCAATTTTCATTTTTATGGGAGAAGAATAATATGGGCCGGGCTAAGCCCAATCCTTACAGAACACGAGAGAAAGAAAACGTGTATAGCGTTTTTTTTTTTGTTGCGGCAGTGTAGGGTTTAATAGCAGCCACCATACACTCATTTCTTCTCTTTCGCAGAAGCTTGAAACCCTTCGCTTCTGTTCTGTTCTGCTCGGTTCTGTTCTGTTCTGTTCTGTTCATCCATGCTCTATTATTCATTCTCTTTACACATTCCATTTTCAATTCTCAAATCGAAGAAGCTTCAATTGAATCAATAACAATGGCAGAAACTTTAATGGCTGAAACCGAAACTATTACCAAACAATACGATCCATTTCAGAGAAAAATCGAATTCATACCTGTTAAAAAACCATTCAAAAGCTTTTCCAATGATTTTCACATCGAAACCCTAAACCCTACCACCTCCGAACACCGACAACTTGTTTCCGCTAATATTCAATCACCGCAGCCACCTTCCAAAAATTCAGAATTCGCTGAGTGTGGTTTGGATCCGGAGCTCAGCCTCGGGATTACCTTTCGCAGAATAGTGAGTTTTTGTTTTATCGTCTTGAATTTTGTTGTTTCCGTGAAAATTTGAGATGCAAATTTGTTTTCACTTGATTTGGATTAGTTAAATTGGAATTGATATTTTTTTAGTTTTAGTAGTTAAAAATGAAAATTTGATTGAAAATTTTCAGGGTGCTGGGCTATGGAATCTTGGAAACACTTGTTTTCTGAATTCAGTTTTGCAATGTTTGACGTATACTGAGCCTTTAGCTGCATATCTGCAAAGTGGCAAACATAAAAGTTCATGTAAGCAATACATTTACTTCTCTGTCACTTGCTATATTATGTCAATGATTTGCTTTTAGCAATGATTTATATTGATGAATGAAGGAAATTTATGGTTCATAGCGTTTCTAATTACATTTTTCACTTTTTATATTTATAGGCCACATTGCTGGATTTTGCGCACTTTGTGCAATTCAGAATCATGTTAGCAGTGCGCTGCAAGCAACTGGAAGAATAGTATCGCCTCAGGTTATGGTTGGAAATCTGCGGTGTATCCTTATGTTGTGTTTTTTAATGAGTAATCAAGTTCATGGCCATTTTTTGAATTATAATATTCTTTTTCACTTTCGGATGTATCTATGTATTTTCTGCATTTATTACGTTTGAGTCGAGGAAAATGGCCAGTATTGAAGATTGTTTTCATGGGAATTGTATTCCTTCGAACCAATAAGTTTTTTTTTTATAACTGCATGTCCACCTTATTTTTCTGGAAGATCTTAATATTTCAAAATATCTGTATTCATGCTGTCTGTTTTTGAAACAAGGGTTAAAGCCTAGAACCAACTTCTTGGCGTATATTTTTGTGAGCTTTTACATTACTGATTTACCTTTTCAGCTCAGCTTCTTTTAAACCAGGGAAAAGATTGAAAAAGTTTTTCATCATAGATAATTTTACTTTTCCTAAGGTTTTTTGAGGCTAAGAAAGTTGTTGACCACTCTTCTTTAAATCCGGCTGTAATATCGAGTACAACATTTAACATGCTTGATTTTGTTAGCTGAGGTGAAATAATGTTTTAAAATTTAAATATGTGCTGATTGCTTGGTTTTATTCATAAGTATCGTCTCTTGCCTCCACCCTGTTTTTCGTTAGAAGTACTTCCCATTTTATTAGCTTGGTTACTTGTATTTCTTGACTTGAGATTAGGCATATCGCGCAATTTCCGAAAGGCTAGGCAGGAAGATGCACATGAGTATATGGTGAACTTACTTGAGTCAATGCATAAATGCTGTCTGCCTTCTGGAGTACCGAGTGAATCACCTGGTGCTTTCGAGAAAAGTTTGGTTCACAAGATCTTTGGTGGTCGTCTTCGAAGTCAGGTACTTGTTTCTTGATTTGGTGGGATTTTCATGAGATAGTAGTACCAATCATAGTTTGAAGATGGTTATGTTGATATTTAAGGCATAACCTGGGAATCTTTATAGAACAAGGGTATCTTTTGACTTCATGGATTACGACACCTCAAAAGTTTGTTGGGTGCTTTTTTCAGGTGAAATGCAGGCAGTGTTCTTATTCCTCCAACAAATTTGATCCGTTCTTAGATTTAAGTCTTGAAATCTTAAAGGCAGATTCACTGCAAAAGGCACTGGTAAATTTCACAGCTGCAGAACTTTTGGATGGAGGAGAGAAGCAATACCATTGTCAACGTTGCAAGCAAAAAGTGCAGGCTGTCAAACAACTAACAATTCATAAGGCACCTTATGTGCTAGCAATTCATTTAAAGAGATTCTATGCTCATGACCCTAACATAAAAATTAAAAAGAAAGTTCGGTTTGACTCCGCACTGAATTTGAAACCTTTCGTCAGTGGCTCATCGGTAAGTGTTTTTTTATTTGTTTTATGCTACCCCACTTTCTTTACTAATAGCCCTGTTTAGTTCTTGCAAAACCTTGTCAAATAAAATACAAAAATCATGTTGTAATATTTAGTTTGTGAAGGGGTTACTCTGTTCAAATAATATGTGATATACTTTATTCAAAAGGACAACCCTAGAAAATATTTTACAGCTTCATGTTTCAAAATATTTGTTGCTCTGATTTACTGTTTTCTTCTGTATCTTTTCATGACTTAATGATATGGTTATGTTATACTTCTTACTCTCAAGTTTCTCCCGTTTGGCAGGATGGAGATGTGAAATACTCGTTATACGGGGTCCTGGTTCATTCTGGTTTTAGCACTCACTCTGGCCACTATTACTGCTATGTCCGCACTTCAAATAACATGTGGTATACATTGGATGACACTCGGGTACTGATTATCTTTGATCTTTATAGTATTGTTTAATTCTTCACATTAATTTTATAAATATTTATAACCCGAGAAAAATCCGTTAGCGTTATCTGGTTGGGGCTTATAAATGAAGAGAATAAATATTATCATCTAGAACAAATGTCTTCTCTTGAAATTTATTGAGTCTATTTCTAATTACCAATGGTTACTTTTCCAACCTCAAGTCCGATCCACATCACTATGTTTCCAAAGTATTGTCCAATTTGAGCTTACACCCACCCTTTACAATTTCCTTCACTTTTTTGCCCTTTATAAAGGTTCCACTTTGGGTTGAGGAGTGTGGGTGTTTATACACTACCCTTGGCCTCAATACCTAGGCAATGTTGGTCATTCAGGGGAATCGGAACAGTAGCCCCCAATCGAGGCTAAGGAATTGTAGGGTCTGTCAGCCATCCTGTGTGGCTTAGACCCTTGATTCCCACCGGTGGCTCCATTGTTTCAACCTCAAGTCCACATCACTTGGGTGTCTTCACTGCTATCTTTTAGAAAAGGCGTCTCTTTGGGTTGAGGAGTGTGGATGTTGTTTATAAACTATCCTTCCCCTCGATTGCCAAGCAATGTGAGATTTTTAGTTGCACCGGAACAGTTATCATCATGGTGTTTATCATGGTGTTTGACATTATTGTTACGTCAGTTTGTTTTATTTGAAAATAAGAAAACATTGGCCTTCTTTTGATTGATTTTTGTGTCCCACTAGAAATTGGGATACCTTCCAATTCCTGTTTAAGTTAACTTGTTTATTTATATCAGATCCGGGTAAAGGATGTTGTTTATAAACTATCCTTGGCCTCGTTGCCAAGCAATGTGAGATTTTTAGTTGTACCGTGACAGTTAACATCATGGTGTTTGACATTATTGTTGCGTCAGTTTGTTTTATTTGAATATAAGAAAACATTGGCCTTCTTATGATTGATTTTTGTATCTCACTAGAAACTGAGATATATTCCAATTCCTGTTTAAGTTAAATTAATACTCTTGCTTTGATGTACATAAATTTGATGAATTATATGTCATGGATTCCTTACATAACTTGTGAATTTGTGTATTGATGAATGTTGTGTGGAGGAATGGTTTCTTAAAACCAGACCCTAGGTGCCCTTCTTCGGCTGTGACATAGAATTTATTAATCAATTTAACCCTTTTTTTATTGTTGTAACAGGTAAGTCATGTCGGTGAACAGGAAGTTCTTAATCAGCAAGCTTACATGTTGTTTTATGTTCGTGATAAAAAAAGTATAGCTCCAAGGAAGCCTGTTAATATAGCTAAGGAAGAGCTTTCGAAGACTAATGTTATTGGAAGTAGATATCCTTCAATCCCAACCAATGCACTGAAAGATTATCCAAATGGTCATGTGGAAAATAAGTTTTGCGGGGTACCTTTGACTGCAGAAACTCAGAAAAATTTATTAAATGCTGATCCATCAAGGATATCAGATGCTCTGGTTCAGCAAAAAAATAGTGGCATTTTAGCAAAAAGCTTAATGCATAATGAAACCCCTGTATCTGAACGTACTTCCAAGGAACTTACACAGATGAATTCATCAGACGAGCTTCCTGTTGCTAAATCAGAACTTGAATGTTTATCATCCTTAGATCACTCTGGAAAAGTCAACGTGTCTGGTAATCAGAAATGTTTAGTTGCACCAGCTGGAGACAAACCTAATCTATTTACTGAGGATACCCTTTTAAAAGAGGGTGTTGATTCTCCTTTAATAGAGCCAATCGTGAGTAATCCCCAAACTTTTATTGGTAAACATGCTAGTGACAGAACATCACTGTCTGATGAGGTAAGTGTTCCAAAATATTTCAGTATCCTCTTTGGACAAAACTGGTGCTATTTTAGTTTTCTTGATTACTTATCTGTAATTCACTCCCAGAAAAATCCCCCCGCTGAAGTTGATGCCGTTGCCGCTCAAGATTCAGTCACAAATTTGTCAGAGCGCGCTGGCCTTGTAATTTCAGTAACTCAACCAAAATTTATTGATCATATCACCTGTTTCCCCATATATTGGGGCCCTATTGTATTGGTGTATTGACTCTACTTTTATTTTTAGGTTGGAACTTCAAATGGTTTGGTGTATAAGAAAGCATGCAAATTATTGTGTAAGAGTGCAGTGGTTCCTCAGGGATTGGTTCTTAAAGTTTCATCAAACAGATCCTTGAAAGACTCAAGTCTTGATCAAAAGCAAGTGAAAAAATCAAAAAAGAAGTTTCCAAGGTACAAGGGATCAATCATGCAACTTAGCTTGATCCGCCCTTCGATGAGATGCCTCGGCCTGCGGAAGAAGAATCACAAAAAAAGTAGACGCTGCTTGTTGGGTTTGAAGTATCATAGTAAAGAAAAGTTGATTAAACATGCCATTTCATCAGATGTTGGACCATCTATATCCAGAAAAGAACATTTACGTTCTTCTCTGATGAAGCATGATGCTGAAGGAGAGATTATAAACAGGATGGATCAAAACTGTGCTGTGCTTGCAACAGCTACACAAGTAGAAAATATGTCCCGATGTAGTCTACAAGATGATAAGAGGGATCAAATGCAGAATACTGTTGTGACTCGAGGTCTAGAGGAGACAGTTGGTATGTTTCATAATGTCTCTGGTAGCCTATTCTATAATGATTTCACAATCTTGCTAATTGCCAAATTCCTTGGGTTATAATGGTGCTATTCACGCCACATATGATTGCACAATCTTGCTAATTGCCAAATTCCTTGGGTTAAAATGGGGCTATTCACACCACACCAAATGTAGTGATCTGGTATCATCAATGTGTGTTGATCATGTTTTGTTGTGAGTAGTTGTACGAATATCAATCTTTCATTTCACATGTGAAATGTTTGCCATCCTTGATTAATATATAAAGCTACTCTAGTTAAACTAGCTCAATTTGTTATCTCGCACGTTTGCTTATTTGTATTATGTTTTATGCTTTTCTGAACTGAACTCTGAATATTGGCTTCTTTATGCTTGATATATAACATATATGTTCTCTTTGGGTACAGTCGCGCGTTGGGATGATGTGGAATTACCTTCATCTCAGGCCTTGGAGTCAAAGACCGACCAGATTGCTCGCATTGGATATGTTGGGGATGAATGGTGAGCTCAATATATATGGTTTTGTTGGAAGTTCCACATCGATTGTGGTCTGTCCCTAGCCGCCGAATTGTGGCATTTGTGTTGCTTTCATTACAGCCACCAACACCTTCATTGTGTTGGTTGTGAAGGGATGGAATTAATCCCACGTTGCCTAGAGACACGGCTTGTGTAGTGCTAATAAAGCTTGGGCAGCCCTCACCTTACAAGCAAGTTTTGTGAGGTTGAGTTAAGCCCAACCCAAAATTATAAAAGATGGTATTAGAGCCTATCCTAGATTTGTTGTTGGCCTTACTCCATCATCCACGCTTTAGGCTCATTGGGGCCCTGCATGAGGAGGGTGTTGGAAATTCCGCCTTCATTGCGGACCGTACCTAGCTGCCTAATTGCGGCATTTAAGTTGCCTTCATTGCGGCATTTAAGTTGCCTTCATTGCAACCTCCAACACCATCATTGTGCGGGGTGTGAAGGGGTGGATTTGGTCCCACGTTGCGAGATGGCCTCTGTATTGCTTATTAAGCTTTGGCAGCCTTTAACCTTACAAGCCGGTAGGCTCAACCCAAAATTCTAAGTAATTGAAGTAATTTGAGCTGTTTTAGTTTGTGCATTCCTGTGTAGTCGAAGCACTGATACACTATTTTGGTCTAAGAATCGTTCAGGATCCGGAGCGATATGTCAAGATACACTATTGATGTGTATTGGGAAGAGTATCTGAATTGTTCTTTTGAAAAAATGATCTAAAATCAGGATACAGTAGGAATACGCTGAGTCTGAAATTGTACTTGGCTTATTTCATGGTCAAATATGTAGTGATTGCTTTTATGTAGAATGTTTTTTTATTGTTTGAAAGATGTAGAATGTTGGCTTATAGATTCGCTGCTAATCATGTCCATTGGGCAATGCATCTTTCTGTTGAAGTGTTTTGTCCAGATTTATAAATAAAATATGCTCTGAATGTTATTATGATCTACGGACTATTACTTTAGAGCTGCCTAATGTGTGAACTGGTAGGGGCTAGGGAGTGAGTCTAGACTTATTTTAATCAATAACAGTGTATATTTATAAATTTGTATCTTTGACACCTCAAAATTTACAGGGATGAGGAATATGACACAGGAAAGAGAAAGAAGTTAAGGTGTTTGAAGCAGAGTTTTGGTGGGCCAAATATTTTTCAAGAAATTGCTACTGAGAAATCTAAGTTAAAAAGGGCAAAATTAGACCATTCTAGCCTCAGAAATCCTCCATTCAGAATATAACTTAACTCCAACTCTGGGTTTCTTTGTAACAATTATTGATTTGTCAAACACCGGAGATGTTTTGAAGAGAGCACCTAAATTTTGTTGGCTGCATCATGTTGGGACCAAGCTATAGATGTTATTGTCTTTTATGCACGGGTTTCCCATTAGCACGTTTCTCAATTCATAGTTCAGACAACTGTTAGCTTCATGATCGAGAAGTGAAAAATGAACCGATTGTGTTTGTTTGTATTAGCTGCATGTTGTAGCTCAAGTTTTGTTCTTGAATATTATTATTTATAGAGTGACTTTTTGTACCTTCTATTGAATCGGTAATTGAAGGAAAGTTAGGAAATAAATTTGTTTATGCAAAGCATAATTTATCGAATCTCTCTAGGTTTATATGAATTTAAAATTTTCCATTGGATATCTTACATAATTTGCTTAATATATTCGACTTGTTTTGTGTTTTTATATCTATGGTTAATATATGATACATAAACTATGCCTTTGATAAAATAAGAGACATTTATTTGGGGGTTGAGGATTTAGGGTATGTTTGGATTGACTTATTTGAGCTTATGAAAAACTGTATCTTCTTAAGCTTTGTCATCACTTTGACAAACTTATATATGATAGGCTAAATACCTTTTTGGGTCTTTAAGTTTAACGTTTGTTTTAGATAGGTTCTTTTTGTCAACCTCCGTTAAGTCAAAGTTGTTTTGTCCGTTAAGCCAAAGCTGATATGTCCGTTAAGTGGGTGAGGTGGTTCTCTCTGACGCTTGGCATCAATTTTTTCCCCTACCAGATCAACTTTGGCTTAACGGAGGCTGATATAAAGGACCTATGTGAAACAAACTCAAAGCTTAAAGGGCCTATTTGAAACTAAAGGACCTATCCGAAACAAACTCGAAATTTAAAGAACCTATCTGAAACCTTAAAAACTTAAAAACTTAAAAGATCTATCTGAAACAAACATGAAATATAAAGGACTCGAGGAGGTATTTGGCCTATATAATATAAAAACTTATGGAAAATGATATTTGGTACGGGAGTTTGGCATACGAATATTCACGGATGCGTGAATTATTCCTATTCCTACGCTAAAAGCCCTTAATAGAAATGAAAGTATGAAACCCACCGTTCAACAAAAAAAAGAGAAAGGAAACCCACCTTCACCACTCCCGCCGCAACTGTTTCCTCTTTCCCGCAAATCAAAGAATCTGATTGGAATTCAATCTCATTTGTTGGGAGATTGTGTTGTCGTCGTTTTCACGCCCTTGCCTCTCATATTCATCCTCACATAACTCTGTGTGCCAAACGAATTGAAACAGAAAACTACCTCAATATGTTAAAGTTGGGTGGTGTTAACAGGAAACTAACGCAGAGCTATATATATTCTTCTCATGTTTCACCTATGTATATCATACACATTATGTTTTGGATCATATCAATGTACCAATTACCAAACCTATTCAAGTCACTTTTAGTGCCATTTCATGGTCACGAATGTGTGAGCTTGTAAACTATATTTAGAGAAGGTTTCTACTAAAATCCTAGACTAGACAAAGATACTGCTTTTACAATCACCACCATTGCTCTTTGATAGCGCAAAGCAAGATCCAATATATTAGATTCTGTCAATGAACAAAGACAGCAATGTATTTGAAAATAAATTGCTATAATATATCTTCTGCTTGAAGTTAACCCTTAAAACATGTTAAACAACTACCACATTGAAGTTTCTTAAGGTTCTTTTAAGTTCTCACTTTAGAAATGTTCAACCTGAAAACTTAAGAAAAGAAAGCACACACATTTGTATGAAAATTAAGGACAATACTATAACATATATGGAGCTATTGTTCCGGCGCGGTGGTTGGCAATGATTGAGCGACGGAGGACGAAAGTGATTGACGGACAAAATGCTCCTTTCACAGGACTAAATGGACCAATGGAAATCTCTAGTCTAGAGGATAAAGAATACAGTCTTGCTTTCCTGATTAGGTATGGCGGTCGGAATCTGGTGGGTGGTGAAGAGTGCGAAGAAGGAAGGAAAGGAGAAAATGGTTCTGTGTTTGTGTAAATAAAAGAATTTAATTCTGTCTTGTTTTTTTATTCTTAAAAAAATGTAGAAACTGTAGCGCGTGGATATTAAGATTTTACACCCATCTGTAGAAACTGTATTGTATAGCAGTTCAAAACTTGTTTATTTGCATAAGCTTCAAAATATGTCAAATCAAAAGGACCCTCAAGTTTAAGTGAAAATGTATATATATATTAAGTTATAATCGCTCCCCTTGTGTCCAAAATTTTGTTTTCATGATTGGTTCCTTATTGTTCATGTTAGAGTTCTTGCATATAGAGGTTACTCGTTATTATCAGCAGTCCAGTCACTACTCATCTTTAGCGCATACGTAGTTATATCCTGAGAATGAACCTGCTTTTGATTTGTTACGTGAATGATGATTTTATTACACCTTCTTGTGGGATTTAAAGCTGTCTGACATGGAACAAATACTCTCTCACATGTCCGTCTCAAGGACGTTGACCTTCGAACAGCACTTATTGGTACAACTCTTTGCCATGGTCATTTAATGTGAGCTCAATTAAACCGTACATCGTTCTTCTCAAAACTTTAAACCGGTTACTATCCCATGCTATTAGACTCTGTTAGGAGTTTAGAGGGGAAGAAAACAATTTGGGAGTAGAAGAAAAAGTAAAGATATTTTCAATATTTTATATAGAATTATAAATGAATATAATAAATATAGAAAAAATAATCGGGACACCTCAATTCAATCTCCTTTTCTTCTTTATGACTATACTAGTTTAGAGTCCCGGCAACACCCGGGTTAGATAAATAAGTTTGTGTGTACGAATGCATCTGTAAGTATATTAAATTGAATTTATTTAAATTTACAGTTATAATAATATCTTAAAAATAAATATAAATGGTGAGATGAAATATGAATGTCCAATGCAAGAATAAAAAGTGTAACAAAATCAATAATGAATTAGTCCAAAAGACATATAAATTAACTCCTTAAAAAAAATTATACGACTTCACAATGGTTATAGATTTATAAAATATTATATACTCATAGGAAGTTGGTTTAAATTTATGGTTGTTATTAGAAATTAAATTACTTTTTATCTCATAACATATTACATCAATCAACGTAGATTGATATTTCTCTTTTTTATGATAACATAGATTGATAATTTGTAACATTACCGTTTCATACAGTGCATTGAATTTTGATCTCCTAGAATATCACCAACAACAAAATTAAATAAATATTAGGATGGAGGTTCCCTGGGGTGCCAACCCAGTTGGGATGTCGGTGTTTCCTCTTGATGCATGTCCATTCTCCCGGTTTATCCAACAAATAAATATTAGCATAGAAAAATAATTAAGTTAATGTAAAATCATGTTAGTAAAAGTTCACAAAGAAAGTTTTTTGATGCATGCTCTATCATCCATAAAAATCACAACGATTAAATATATGCGATCTCTTTAAAATTCGGCCCTCTTCACATTCTAATGATCTTAATCTTGAGTCTCCACATTTTATATTTAGAGTGTGAATAATGTTAATAAATTTTCTACACAAAAAAAAAATCAATAGTATATGAAAAAGTGTACGAAAATAAGTTATAGAAGTGATATTTGTCAAACCTGAAGAATGAGAAAGGTCGATTTCAAAGGTGAAATTGCACTTGTGCTAAAATTATGTGGGTAGTTGTTTAGCAAAAAGTCCCTTAATTTTATAGTCCTAAAAATATGTGAGTTGTTAAAATTTGAATTGGCATATGATGCTGAAAAATAAAGAAATAATACATAATTTAAGCAATTTAAAAAAAATTAGGTTTTAAAGATAAAATATAACAAAAACCTTTAAAAGAAAGAAAAAGATATAAGATACATAGTTTGTTGAGACAATTATGTTACATAAAAAATAATAAATAAAATATATTAAAAATTTGAAAAATAATGAAAAATAATAAATTTATTGAAATAAACTATGACAAAATAAAATAAAACAACATTAAAAAAATGGAAATAACAAAAAAGGAACCTAGATTTATAGTTAAAGTTTGAATTGGAATATGATGCTAAAAGATAAATAAAAAGAAGTAACAGATAATTTAAGCAATTATGAAAATTCGGTTTTAAAATATAAGATATAACAAAAATAAAACAAAAATATTCTGAGATCAAAAGTTTGTTGAGATATTTATGCTACATAAAAAATTATGAATAAAATATTTAGAAAATTCAAAAAATAATAAATTTATTTAAATAAAATACATAATATTATAAAAACATTAAAAAAAATGTACATTGGTATATTTATATCAAATTAAAATAAATATTATTCAGAAATAAAAAATATTCAAAACAAATGTGAAAACTACAAAAATATTGAATATGAAAAAATAAATAAATAAAAACTATTGAAATAAATTATGATAAAATTAAATTATACTTTTAATAATTGTACGAGAAAATCATTATTTAATCAGATAATGAAGTAACATATTTATTGGAAAATATCAATGATGTACATAGTTTGTTGAGAGCGAGAGATATATATGCTAGATAGAAAGAAGAAGAAAATATTTTTTATGAAAAGAAAGAACTTGTTAAGATATCTATGAAAAATTAAATCATCACGTAAAAATAGAAGATTAATAAAAAAAAATTGAGGATAAACGTGGAGTCGAAACATGACATAAAATACCTTACTTCATTTATATACTATTGATTGATTGACGTCATCAATGGAGTTAAATTTTGTAGCCATAATTTTTGGAAAATAAAAAATAGAATGATGAAATTTATGATTTGGTTAGTAGGGAATCAAAATTGAATCAAGGTATCGTAAGTGTGTGTGTTGTGTGAACATCGGTAGAAGTATTTAAGATGTTTGAAAAGTTGTCTTCTAAAATCAAAAAATAAAAATAACAAAAAGATGAAAACATGTTATATTAAAAAGTAGAATTAGAAAGTGGTTAAAATATATATATTTATATATATATATATATATATATATATATATATATATATATATAAGTATATCTAAGAGAAATAATAAAATTGATGTTTGGCAAACCCGAAGAAGAAAAAAGGTTAGATGAGAAGAAGAAAAAAGGTTAGATGAAAAAAATGTTTGGGGTTTTCGTTTGTGCTCAAAATATGTGAATATGCGATTAAGAAAAATTCCTTTATTAATAGTTAACATTTACATTAGAATATGTTGCTATAAGATAACATGATAACTAATGTGAATATGTGATTAAGAAAAATTCATTTATTAATAGTTAGCATTTGCATTAGAATATGCTGCTAAAAGATAACATAATAACTAATCGAAACATTTTTTTCCTCAAAAAGAAAAACTAATTGAATGATATGGTGTTAAAAGATTACTTAGTAACTAATTGAAGCTTCTTTTCCTAAAAAAAAAAAAAAACCAATTGGAGCCTTTTGATCATAAAATAATATGATATATGGAAACTTTGTTGAAAGTATTATATGTAGTTTGTTGAGATATTTCTGCTACATAAAATATTAGCAATTAGAAATTCAATAAAAATTTAAATAAAATATTGAGTGGATAAGATCAAAAGTTTGTTGAGATATTTATGCTAAATAAAATATTTGTTTTATAAAATTAAAAAAAAAACAATAAAAATATTGAGAATGAATTTGGAAGTGACACGTGGCATAAAAAACCTTGCTTTATATATATACTATTGATTGATACGTGATTAAGAAAAATTTATTTATTAATAGTTAACATTTGCATTAGAATATGCTGCTAAAAGATAACATAATAACTAATCGAAACCTTTTTTTCCTTAAAAAGAAAAACTAATTGAAGATATGGTGCTAAAAGATTACTTAGTAACTAATTGAAGCTTCTTTTCCTAAAAAAAAACCAATTGGAGCCTTTTAATCATAAAATAATATCACATATGTAAAGTTTGTTGAAAGTATTATATGTAGTTTGTTGAGATATTTCTGCTATATAAAATATTAGAAATTAGAAATTCAATAAAAATTTAAATAAAATATTGAGTAGATAAGATCAAAAGTTTGTTGAAATGTTTATGCTAAATAAAATATTGATTTTAAAAAAAAAT
>Ga0315915_1002919_pt1 | contig 21760 bp, 7 predicted proteins | sample MpolbnodulesMG_FD_207738 | JGI IMG/M metagenome (GOLD analysis project Ga0315915, IMG submission 207738) | Medicago polymorpha root nodule microbial communities from Los Angeles, California, United States - branched nodules | ecosystem: Host-associated > Plants > Roots > Nodule | place: USA... | reverse complement strand
TTAAATTAAAAAAATAGATGAGATTTTCATATAATTTAAGTCACATTCTTGACTTTCCAAAAGTTACATGTGTAGAGGTTGCCTATTCACAAATCAAAAGTCTCATGTGTTCCAAAATCTTTGTCAATATATGTATGGTTTACTTCCATTTTATGCATAATTAGGATAATACTTAGCTGACATTGATTACATAGCCTCTAATCAGGTTGCATAACCTTCTAATAAGTGGATCCCACCATACCACATTACTATTTTTACTCAATATGTGACATTATACTTGAAAAAATCATCCGTATTTTGCTTTAATAGTTGAAATTCTAAGCAACTCCTAATTAACTCACATTTATAAAAAAAAAAAAAAAAAGTTATTTACCCTTAGCATTTAAGCCACTATCAAGTGGCCTCCTCCACTATACCACAACAAATTAGTTTTAATCGTTTATGCAGTAATTTGTATATCATATCGTTCTAATTATATGCATTTAAAATTGAACTAACTCAATAGAACAACCGCAAACCGAACTAACTCAGATTGAAACTGCAAAAAAACTCATTTGATTCAGATGTAGTCGGATTATTTTCTTACTCAATCACATGGGTTGATTCAATTTGCGGTTATTATTTTATGAAACAAACCAAACCACAACATCAGAAAAACATTAATTAAACATATGTCACCTAGACCATTACTCATAGAAACTCGATCGAAACTTTCATAAAACAACTACTTTTTCTCTTGTTCTGTTTCTTCTTTCCTTTTTTATTTCTAAAATGTATTTATCTGCTACTTGAACTTTTAGAGAATGATAAAATCTTATGATGTGTTTGGATTGAGGGTTTAGGAGGAGAAAGGGAGGGGAGGATTCATTTTATTTTGTAAATTACATACAATGTAAAATGTTTTTTCAAAATAAATCAAGTATTTTTGAAGTATTATATAATAATTTATCATGTTAATTCAATTTTCTAAAAGTCATTTTATAATGTCCGTAATTTAAAAAAGAAAACTTAGCCCTCCCCTCCCCTCCTAAACCCTTCATCCAAAAACACCCTTAATCTTTTGCATTTCTTACAAAATATGGTTACCTTTTGTCCACGTTTTTAATTTGACCTATGTTGTTAGGAACATTATTGGATGAAATTGTAATGTTGGGTGATATTTAAAATATTGTTGGAAACATTGCTGGAAATATGTTGTGCTTTAGTATTTTTTTTAACTTGATCTTAATGTTGGAAACAAAAAATTGTACTGTCTTGAAAAAAAAACTGCACCAACTGATCCAATCCAAACTGCATTGGTTTGGTTTTGATTTTATTTTAAAAGTCAACCGAACTAAACCAAACCACATGCTTATTTATCTTGCGGTTTGAATGACTTTTAACCTCAAAACCGACAGTTTAGATGACTTTTAACCTTAAAATCGAACCAAACTGCACCGCAAAACACCCTAACTCTGGTAGAGAAGAAAAATTATGTTCAATAACTCCACGACTTCCCCTCTCTAGATCTGTCCCAAGACTCATTGAAGATGCTCTAAAGAGATATTAAAAACAACAGTACATCATGTTGGAGAATAACATCATAATTTATGCTCCATATTTATTGGATAAAAAAGGAAACATGACAACTAGATCATGTCAAATTTTAAATGAAGCTATCAATTGTTGATTGTTTTCTACTACTCTCTAAAAGAGATGGCATGAAAATAATATCTATCTGATTGAGAGGGTTCAAGGTTCTATTTTTCTTTAATGGTTCAATTATCATGATATATTTCACGAGTAGTGATATATGTACAATCATTTGGGACAACTTTGATGACAACTTTCATTTTCTCTATTTTCATTGGTCGAAAACAATGGAGAGAGAAAAAGGAAGAGAGAGAATAAAAATATAATGTGAGTATGAGAGAGAAAGTTGTCAAAAAGTTGTAATAAAGTGGTTGTACAAATATCATTTCTCATATTTCACTATAATCAAGGAGAAATGTATATGCTCCTACATTATATTTTTTGTTGTTCTGTTAATGTGGAACTAATTTTACTATGAAAAGACATAGTTGTAACATAAAAAACAAACATCAAAATATCAAATAACTTATCTTCATAGAGTTTTTTAACTAACTATCTTCTTACAGGCTTTGTACAACTGGACTTACAAGTGATGTTACCATTGCAATAGGGGAAACATCATTTTTTCTCCACAAGGTGCATGTTAACATTCAACTTTTATTGAAAATGATTATTTGATGTACACATATCTTCTTAGTTTTTTATTTATTTTAAAGAATATCACTTTTAAATTTTTTTGTCTATTTGTTTCATATTTAAAAAAAAAACAGAATTTGAAAGAGAAAAAAAATCTAAAAAGTCCTTGAAGCAGTTTGAGTAGCTTTTCTTAAAAATCAGTTTCAATGGATGATTAAAAAAAAATGATTTTCATTATCATAAGCCAACATAAAATAGGCTATATTTTTTTAGAAAGAAAAAAAATCTTTAAATATTGAATACTATAATCTTAATATGTAATTTTGATGTTGCAGTTTCCATTGCTTTCTAGAAGTGGATTACTAAAAAAACTCTTTGCTGACTCCACAAATGAAGATGGATCAAATTCTATTTTACAACTTCATGATGTACCTGGTGGAGACAAAACATTTGAGATCATAACAAGGTTTTGCTATGGTGTAAAACTAGAAATCACACCATTAAATGTGGTTAGTCTAAGATGTGCAGCAGAATATTTACAAATGAATGAAAATTATGGTGAAAGGAATTTAATAGAAGTGACAAAAAAATTTCTTGATGAAGTTTTCAGCAATTGGTCTGACTCAATAAAAGCACTTCAAACATGTGAAGAAGTTAAATCTTATGCAGAAGATCTTCACATTATTTCAAGATGCATTGATTCCTTAACCATCAAGGCATGTTCTGAGGATTTTTCAGCTGAAACTAAGTCAGAAGGTTCAAGTGATGATTGGTGGTATGAAGATTTATGTTTGTTAAGTTTGCCATTATATAAAAGACTTATTGTATCAATTGAATCAAAAGGTATGAAACCTGAGAATGTTGCTGCATCATTAATATATTATCTTAGGAGATATATATCTTTGATGAATAGACAATCAAGTTTCAATGACAAAACTAGTGTTAGTCAAGGGACAACACCAAGTAGAAGTTCAGAAGGAAATCAAAGGGCATTATTGGAAGAAATTGTAGGGTTGATTCCTAATAAAAAAAGTGTTATACCTTCTAAGTATCTTCTTAGGTTGCTAAGAACAGCTATGATATTACATGCAAGTTCATCATGCATAGAAAATTTGGAGAAAAGGGTTGGTTCACAGCTTGATGAAGTTGAACTTGTGGATATTTTGATACCAAATATGGGATATTCAGTTGAGACACTTTATGATATAGATTGTATTCAAAGAATTATTGATCATTTTATGTCAATGTATCAACCTGGAACAACATCAACTACTCCATTATGTATAACTGGAGAAGGATCCTTGATTGGTGGAGTTGATGCATTGACACCTATGACAATTGTGGCTAATTTGTTGGATGCATATCTTGCTGAGGTGGCTCTTGATGTTAATTTGAAGTTGCCTAAGTTTCAATCTCTTGCTGCTTCAATTCCTGATTATGCTAGGCCATTGGATGATGGTTTATATCATGCTATTGATGTATACCTTAAGGTGATGCTTGCTTCTCATTTTGAATTTTGAATTAGTTATTTGAAAGTTATTATCATTGCCTTTTCCAAAGTTAAATATAAATAACATTGAGCAAACCATCAAATTTTGTCCGTAAAGTATCAATGCAGTCGCTAAAGTATATGGAATCTGTCAATTTAGTCATTGGTACGAAAAAAATCTATCAATTTAGTCATTAGCATCTTAATATGTAACATAGATTAAATTGATGGATTTTATATATCTTAGAAACTCTTTCGTATATTTATATATACTTTAGATACTAAATTGGAGGGCGGTGATACTTTACTACGTAGATGGTTTATCTGAGATTATATGTAGGTGCTTAATCAAGTATTTAGTCGAAATGGATATAATAAATTTCTATAACTTATAGTCACTAAACTTTGAAACACTCAACGTAGACATCAACATTGGTTTTAAAAATGAAAGTAATTGAATGTAATCACATATGTCGATATTTGATATTGAACACCAGACACACTTTTAATCTAAAGTGTTGATACTACGCTAACCTCATTTCACTTGTTGTCATCTTTTTTAAATATGATGATTCTAATATAAAGAAATTTTATGTCAAGTGTAGGCACATCCATGGTTGATAGATTCTGAAAGGGAAAAATTTTGTAGACTCATGAACTGCCAAAAGTTGTCATTAGAAGCAAGCACACATGCTGCACAAAATGAACGAATACCACTTAGAGTAATAGTGCAGGTCTTGTTTTTTGAACAGCTTCGACTTCGTACATCAATTTCTAGTTGGTTGTTTGTTTCAGACAACCTTGAGACTTCACAAAGTGCAAATTTTGGATTCTCAAGGAGTAATGGAAATGGTCAAGTGGACCCTACACAAGGTGGTGAAAACTTGAGGGATCGTGTATCAGAGCTAGAGAAGGAATGTTCAAGCATTAGAAATGAGCTTAAGAAGCTGACTAAAACTAAGAAAGGTTGGAGCATTTTTCCAAGAATTTTCTTTAGAAGAAAATCATCATAGTGTTGCAATTTAGTAGTAGCTAGAACATCAATTAATAGGTCCAATTTAATGCACACCATATGAATGGAAAACCAAATCATTGTACTTGTTAATGCTCGCTGAAAAGTATATATAGCTCATGAGTGGAAGATTATGTTCAACTCCATCTTCTGTTATTTTCTCAAGTGAATGCATTACTGACTTTTGATTTGGACAATCAAATAATTCATATAAAATCAATTTAATTCGATCACATTCAAAAATGTCAAAATCGATTATACACCTATAAAATTAATTTTAATTCGTACAATGGTGACACCAAAGATACACTTAGTGCATGTTTGAATTTATAGTAAAATTGTCAGAATCATGAGGAGCCACCAAAATTTTGAGAAAAATTACACCTTAGAGCTTTAACAAATCACAGTGTCACCTTAATTTTGTCAAACCTACCATCAATCCAATCTTACACTAAATAGCCACTCATATTAGGGTGTCGTAGTTTAAGATTATATTCGGATGGAGTCCTCTATTAGACATCACTGTAGTTTTGAGTCCGTTTTTACTCTTAAAATGTGACATTTATACTCTATAGTTTTGAGTCCGTTTTTACTCTTCAAATGTGACATTTATACTCTGTAGTTTTGAGTCCGTTTTTACTCATCAAATGTGACATTTATACTATGGAACACGGTAGTAATTATGTACTAGGATCACATTATTGTTTGACAAGAAAAGACACTTATAAAGACATCCTCTAAAAAAACACTTATAAAGACATACTCTCAACAACAAAAAAATACTTCTAGTGACAACATGTTAGGATGGCTTTTTTGGCATATTTTTCAGTTTATCGTACAAATTTTACCGTCTAGTTCATAATAATAGCATCTCAAGCTTCAATAACTTGAATAAGTTCACAAACGTTTAGGAGTTGTATATTTAGGGTCTTTACTTTGGACAACGATATTTTTATTAACAAAAATTAAAGTTGAGGTACTTATGCTCGTCTTTTGGGGTGAAGATCCTCTCCATTTCCTAAATAAATGGAGATTGTCAATTACTATAGTTTTGAAGTAAATATATGATATAAATGCACATATTTCAAGAATTAAAAACATTAACATCACATATTTACTTCAAAACTATAGTAATTAACAATCTCCATTTATTTAGGAAATGGAGAGGATATTTACCCCGTCTTTTGATACTTGGTGTATCTACTTTAAAAGAAATGGAAAGAAGACCACTAAGCGTCAATAGAGGAGATACCGAGCTTCTTAAAAATTACCTAGCATCAAAAGCCAATGATTTTAAGCAACAAAAGTTCAAACAAGACCATAAATTTATATTAAAAAATTGGCTTGTTGACATAGTAAAGGCCATTCCAAATTAAGTTTAAGGAATCATTGTTCCTTTCATCAATGGAGTATGGACATGCATATTGTTTGAAAAATGACTCAAAATTGATGTCGGAGGTTTTGAAAAATCACGGCACTATTGAAAGCTATCGCGACACGATTTGGTAATGTTGAAAGTATGTTTTGATTCGTTTAAAACCGCAATATGATTTAGTAAATCATGACAAGATTTTGTCTATTGACAGCAACATTATTGTACAAATTGGAATCGTGGTGCGGTCCAAACAAATTGTGGCACGATTTGCTCGGGATCTAGATATTATATAAGTCACTTTTTCATTATTTTGTTGGGTAATCTCATGAAACTAAAGAATGGAACTTTTAGGGAACTTAAATGCTAAAAGTTGAGGATCTTTGGGCGAAATTCAAAGGGTCAAGATGTGAATTTGAATAACCAAAAGAATAGGCTCTTGGAAAAGGGTTAGTGTATTTTAGCGAGAGATTAATGGGATGAGAAACACATGAGTGTTGAAATTTGACTCAAAAATGATTTTTGGCAAAACTAAGAATCGTGACATGATTTGTATATCGTGACACGATTTGTTAGGCAGTGAAAGGGTATGTTCCTGGAAGCCAGATCATAACACGATTTGTGGATAAGATTTGTGTACGTTGAGTCGTACGCAAGGAATCGCGACACGATTTTGACAGTATCAGGGCACTATATAAGCGTTTCAGTTCATTTTTTAGGTAGAGCTTCAAGAGAGGAAAAACTTTGGAAATCAAAGGAGGTAACTTTAGGGTTGAGGCTATTTGATTAGAGTTCTCTTGGGTTGGGGAAACATTTGTAAACACTTTGGGTGAGTGAAAATCATTGAGTGTCTTGTTTTTTGGTGAGATTGAGAAAAAAGGGTAGAAATTAGGGTTTGTTCTTTGTGAGCTTGTTGAAGCTAATTTCTTGTAACCCTTTTGTATCTCTTTGTAAGAACTCATTGATAGTGGAATGGAGAGATCAATCTCTCCCCCAAAGTAGGTCAAGTTGGACTGAACTGCTTTTGCTTGTGGTTTTGAGCTTTTCACTTTGATTCCTAGATTAGATCTAGGTGTTATTATTATTGGTGTTGCTTGTGATTACTTTGATATTGGTTACTACTTTCCTTTGCACACATCATAGTTTATTGGTGTGATTTTGTGTCCGAATTCAAAACAGAGAGGTTGAGTTTTTGTGAGCAACTTGGGTGAGTCTAGCGAAACCAAAAAAGGAGATCCTTAGGAAATCAAAGACTAGAGGTTGGTTCCTTTTAGGTTAAGATTATAAATTTGGAAAACAATTAGGAAACACCTTGGGTAGTGAAATCGTCTTTTGGTCACAAGAAGAGATTCATGAAAAGGTTAGAAAGCAAGGTTGTTCTTAGAGAACTTGTTGAAGCTAATTTATCATAACCCGTTATATCTCTTTATGAAGAATTCATTGATAGGCAAGTGAGGAGATCTCTCTCCTTCATATGTATATCATTATTGAGTCGAACTGGATGAACAAATTTGTGGTGTGTTGTTCTCTATTACGTACCCGCTTTATCATGTTGTTCGTTAGTTCAATTGTGATTTTGCATTAGGCTTGGCTGCTTGATTAGATCTAGATATGTTTTGCTTTACAAATTATTATTTATACTTGGTTGCTTGTGATTTTATACATGATAGTAATATATATTTTTTTTTTTAAAAAAAACAAAATTCTAAAATTGACATTTATTATAAGATAGAGAGAGTAATTTGTAGTGTACCAAAAAAAAAGAGTAATTTTTCTTTTGAATAAAAAAATATTAATGGTGATATGATGATGAATAAATTTGTTATATTCCTTCTCTTTATTTTGGAGAAAACATAATATATTATTATCCTATGAATTCAACAAAACGTTGTCTCTTGACGGTTATTTTTAAAACTTTTTAGAATGTCTCTTAACATGATTAGGAAGGCAGTTATATTGAGCATTCTAATCAAAGTTCATATATCCTTTTATTTCCATATAATAAATAATTTATTCTATTCATTTTAGTATAAAATTAAATATGTTTTTTTTACCGTCGTGTGCGGTAAAGTAGGTTCGTCCATGCCAACGATTTCCGTGTCATATGCTAGAGTCAGAGATTAAACCATTAATTACATGTTTAAAGGGTGAAAATCTCTTACCACTTGGATTAATCTATAGTAACTAAATGTTTTTTCAAGTTTCAAACAAAAACAAAACACCAACATAATCATCTACAAAATTAAAAGTAACTATCTGTCCACGAGAATTAAAAAAATGAAACACGTTAGTCCCTTCATTTACTTGTATCTATAAATGATTATTAAGATACTCGATTGGTCATTTGTTTGTTTTCAATATGATATTTATTTAATAAAAAAGCTACAATACGTGTAGTTAAAAATGTTCATGTTGGTTCTATTAATGATTCACCACCCCTCTTTCATAGAGTGGTCTCTATTGACTAAGCGTAATTGGTTCTTGGCCTAGTTTGCTTCCTCTTTGTACATGAGATGAAGGGTGTTGTTAGGTTTGAGACTTCACCATTACTCTCCAAGCGTGAAGCGAGTTGGAATGGAAGTGTTTCAAATGTTGATACTTATGAAAGTGCTGCTGCTCCTACATGCAAATGTGGGAAAAAGTGTATCTTATACATCTCAAAAACATCTAAGAATCCTAACACATACTTCTATAGATGTCCATATTTTAAGGTAATTCAATCACTACTTTTAAACACTTATCATATTAAATTTTGAATCATGTATGTTGTATTAATTTTTTTGTTGATGTTGTAATTTAAAAATGTATTAACTTATGTTAATTTTTACAGCAACAAAGACCACATTGTAACTACTTTGTGCAGAAGGATAAGTTTATTGAGTCACAAACTACAATGGTTGAGCTCAAGTCAAAAACTACAATGGTTGAGTTGCTTGAAGCCAAGATTAATCAATTGGAGAAAGATGTGAAAATTATGAAAAGTAAGATAGAAGATGATATAGAAGTGAAAATTAATCAATTGGAAAAAAATATGGAAGTCAAAATTAATCAATTTGAGAGGGATATAGAAGTTATTAAAGCTCAAATAATTGAAATGCAAGTAAAGATGGAACAAGACAAAAATTGGAAACGATGTGTAAGGGCAGTAGGGGTTGTGATTGTGGTTTGGTTATATCCTTTTGTATTTGGGAGTAGGAAAAGATTGTCTAAGTAATATGTATTAAACTTGGGTGGTGTGTGTGTGTTTTTTTTTTGGAGGGCCGGGGTGTGTTTTTTTTTTAGAGGGCCGGGGTGTGTGTGTTTTTTTTGTTGTAATGTTGCTTTTGGGTTGTAATAAATTGTGTTAACTTTGTACCCAAAAACAAAAATTGTGTTAACTTAATGATTGAATTGGTCTACTTGTGTTTGAGTTTTTAAATGATTAATGATATTTTGTCTATCTAACAAAAAGATGATTGAATTTGCCTTTTCTTCTTTTGCATTGTATTTAGATTGTTTGATGTATAACACAATTCACAAAGGAAGTATCATATTGCGTTTGCAGGAAACCTTCTCTTGTTTGTTGAAGTATATACTCTCTCTCGTCACATTTATAAGCAAAAATGTAATTTTTAGGTTCATTAAATACACAATGTATTTGGTCTACATATTGACTAAATACATTAAGTATTGAATGAATCTAAAAAGTGATTTTTTGCTTATAAATGTGACCGGAGGGAGTATAAGTTAGGTAGGGTCGACCCAAGAGCAAAGAATCTAAGCTAGTGTTTTAGAATTCTACTCTTCTTCCAATAAAAATTGTTTGTTCCCATACCGACTTTCCAAAATACTCCTAGTGAGATAACTCACACAGGTGTAAAACGAACGTGACTTAAAATCACGTTGGTTTTACACATGCGTGATTTAAGTCACGCTGCGTGAGTTAACTCACACCAGTAATAATTCGAAAAGCATGAGAAATTATCAAAGCATAATCATGTTTGAGCTTACTACGTAGTCATTCGATGAAAAAGAAGATGATGAGGTGGAGTTTTGGACAAACAACACATGTTAAGACAACCATATTAAGATGGCTATAACAACACATGTTTGAGCTTTTGGAATTATTAACTAGCATGAGTTAACTTATGCGGCGTGAGTCAACTCACGCAGAGATTAACACTAGCGTGTGTTAACTCACGCAGCGTGAGTTAAGTCACGCAGAATTAACAATAACGTGAGTTACCTCACGCATGAGCATTTTCGAAAGTTTTGTTGAGAATGAGCAAAACGTGTTGGAAGAAGAGCAGAATTCAGTGTTTTATGCTTCAGAATTTTGTGTTGGATCGTTAACCTAACATTGACCTATATGTGAATAATTATGCATCATATACTCCTGGTTAGGTCCAATTAAAGTGATCTAATATAGTGTGACTAAAATAGATTAATGAGTATCCAAATAAGTGTGAAAGTTTAATGTGTGAAGACTAAAGACTAATTCTATTTTTATGATGATGAGCTAAAATAGAAATACCAATAGTTAACTCTAGTTTGGGTGCTATAAATAAAAAGGTCATGTCAACAAGAATAACATAGGGTTGTCAATTTATGATGCAAGTATGTCTCCACATATTAATTTATTATTTCAGATGATTAACAAGCGGTATCATAGTCAATCGTGTTTAATCATGATCTCTTCCAGTTGTAATGGGTTCGAATATAGCCATGAGAGTGTACCAGTGTTAAATATCCTGGAGAAGAATTTTATTACTGGTTGTGGTCCAATCCGACTCGAGAAATCAGTCTATACGGTTATGTATAGAGAATACACGATTCACACATTTTTTAAAAAATATTTAAAGAAATAAATAAAATATTGATATGTATTTGTTTTGTGTAAAAGCATTTAGGTGAAATTTTATGATCTAATTGACTTTATCTTTTTTACGAAATAATTGGCTTTACTGTCTTTTTTTACAAGTATTTACTTTACTCTTACAAGTACTATTTTTTCTTGAGTTACCGTAATGTTAATACGAAGTTTGCTGTTTAGCATTAACTAGTCTCTGCATGTTTTAAGGGATTAAAATCTCTTACCACCTGCACCAATTCCTTGTTGGATACTCTTATAAGTACTATTTAGGTTTAATTGCAGTTTTGTCTCCTTAAGTATCACAATCTAACTATTTATTTAATATGATATACAAACACTGGTTGATTTGATTGAAAAATTATGGATTCATCATAGCCGCCATTTAACTTAACCTATTTTGCATACATGTGTGTGAAGTTGAATTAGAATTAGGCAGTGGGCACCACTCTCCATAAATACACACACAGAGACAGAGACAAGCGTTTAATCACTAACTAAAGCAACAATGGTTTCTTCTTCGATCTCTCTCAGACCCTTCACTAATTCCGTTTCCATTTCTCAGGTAAACACCATCACCATCTCTTTCCCGCGAAATGTTGCTTAATTATATTCGTTGAATAACCCATGTATCTGGTCTGTATTTTAGACCAAATACATCAGTTATTCAATGAATATAAAAATATAATTTTTTTTCTTGCTATTGTGTGTTGCGTAATGAGAATGGATCGATTATTGTCATGTTCAAAGCTTTGGTTGGTATTAGAGACTCAAATTAGATTAGATAGAATTTCTTGCTATTGTGTTTGCGGTTGAGATATCTTTACACCATACAAATGGGCTGCCGGAGAATTTGATCAATGTATCGGACTCTTTAGCCGAATTCGTTTAAAATGCTATATCGTAGCTTTCCAACCTTGATGCTTGCTTGCCCGTCGGAGCTTTGATTTTTTAGAAATAAATAAACTGCAGAATATGCTTGCAGTTTTGGGCCATTTATCGTTTTGTCATATCACCAGAGAAGCTAATGAGATAGCGGACTCTTTAGCCGAATTCAAATCAAGTATGGAGGGTAGATGGATCAGTTGGGATGAGCCATTGTTGCGTTGGTTTTGGTGCTTTATTTGATCCTAAGAACTGCTTTCTGCTAGGAGTTTTTCTGGTGTGCCTTAAATCGACAATAATAGTATCAGTGCTGCAGTTTTGTTTTGTGAATGTTTGATTGATTTTGCTTGGCTTTGGTGTCGTTGAGCTTGTTGATTTGTTGCATAATCGGTGGGTGATTCTCTTTATTTTTGCGACTTATTATGTGCTTTGTTTGCAGAGGTGTGCGTTGAGTTATCAATGAGCCTTGTTTCTTTTTGATTTAGAATTGAATACACTGTTCAGTCGAGATGCCATCTGTGTTTGTTGTTTACAGACTGGTATTGGCTCAGATCAAGGCATTCGAAGTAAGGGGCGGATGGTGGAGTGCACCTTGTTTGGAGTGGAGTTCTATTGTTGGTAAAAGACAATATGAAAGTGCGTTTGGCATGAGGTGTGGTTGTTTGGTTGTGTGTTTGGTCTCTATTGTCATCACAACTGCAGGAAAGGTTTCTGGCTTAAACGGAAGTATCATTTGATTTGATTGGGTCTACAGTAGCCAAATGTTGGAATGTGTTGCCGCTGGCTGGAGTGATATGGATTCTGTGATGCCATGTTTGAGGTCTCTTAAGGCTTTGTTTGCGAGTTTGGAGGGGAAGGGAGGGAGGGGGTTGGAAAAAAGAAGGAGCAAATAGAAGAAATAGATGATATTGAGAGGGAAAGACTTTGGGGGGTTTATTTTTCTTCATAATACAAAACCCTCCTCATTTGGGGGAACTAAAAAATTGTATTGGAGGAGGGTTTTGGGGATTTTTGGAGGGTTTATATGAATTCTTCAAATTTAATCTATGTTGTTATAATATTCTTAAAATTATAAAATATATTAACCATAAGCATTAATTTATCATTCTCTAAAAAATTACTCTTTGAAAAAATTTGATTTTTTTTTCCTTTCCAATTTCCCCTATATTTCCAACCCTCCAAAGCCTTTCCTTCCCCTCCGCTCCAAACTCTCAAACAAAGCCTAAGGGGTCTTCCTAAAGGCTTTGGTCCATGTGACTGAATCATCTTTGTGGAGCTTGATTTTGTTTCCTTTCTGTAGTTTATCTTAGGTGTCCTAGACTTTATGTTTTGTTTAGACCTCTCTGTTTTTGATGTTGTGGTGTTGTGTATTATGGTTGGATTTGATGGTGGTAGTAGTGTGTTTTCCATCTGAGTGATGTGCATTAGCCGTAGAGTGCCATCACCGATCATTGCATTGAGATGTTGTATGGTATAATTTTCTTAGTCCACCTTTCGAGCAGATGATTTGGTGGGGTCTCTGCAACCCTTCACAGAAGGTGGGTAGAGTTCTCTCATTGTGATGCTGGGTCTGGACTTCTTTTTTCCAATAAAATTCTAATTATAAAAAAATATTATAAGTAGTCCATAAAGTACATGAAATTCATCAATTTATTTGCTAAAGTATATGAAAATCCATTAATTTAGTCCCTAACATCTTAATATCAGAGACTAATTTGACAGATTTTATATACTTTATGGACCACCTTTTGTATTTATACAGTTTAGAGACTAAATTGAAGAAAAAGAGATAGTTTAGAGACTAAATTAATGGTTTATTTCCGTCATTCATCGATATAGATATTCGCGCTTCTCTTTTGAACTGGTAAATTTTATTCAGGGTATTAATTTTTATTTTTTTTTGTGTGTTTGACTTTGATATTGATATGCATAATGGTTCAATTATAGAGCACAATTTCTGGAAAGACTTGGGATAGCTTGGTGATTAGCAAGTCAGCAAATTTCAGAACAAATAAACTGTTGTGTGCAAACGACGGGTTCAAGCTCCGTTGCTTGGTTGATAGAGAGATGGATGTGAGAACTTCTGCTTTGGTGGATGATGAAGTTGCTGAGTGCTTAAATGGTTTGTTATGTTGTGATCTTCCAAGATGTAATGGTTTTTGTTTAATGGGTTTATATGCTGCTGATTCTTGCTGTTTGTAGAAGAGGAGCTAAGGGAGCCTAGCATTTCAACAATGGTGATGAATTTTGAAAGTAAGTTTGATCCTTATGGTGCAGTCAGTATGCCGCTTTACCAGACTGCTACTTTTAAGCAGGTGAAAATTTGTGTGAAAGAATGTCTTCTTTGTTGGACGTGTCTGTTTTTGTGAATTTGAATGATCATTTGGTGCCTAGCATATGTATATTTACTATCTCTGTTGTGTAGTATTTTATAGTATTCATGGTAATTTATGTTTCTTGGTGCAGCCTTCTGCAATAGAAAATGGTCCCTATGATTATACCAGGAGTGGAAATCCTACTAGAGAAAATTTAGAAAGGTTTGATGTGATTGTTGGTTTATGTTTTGTGTACTGCAATTGTGGATCTGTTTTGTTGAGCATATCGTCTTTAACTTGTCATGTTTTGCATTCTCAGCCTTCTTGCAGAACTTGATAAAGCGGATAGAGCCTTTTGCTTCACCAGTGGAATGGCTGCTTTAACCACTGTGGTTCACCTTCTTAAAAGCGGTCGGTACTTTTCTTTCTTATGAGTGATGACACTTGATCTCAGTTTGTTGTATTAAATATATATTTTTGTTTGCTAATAAGTAGTGATGTACATATGCTATGATCAGTTGTTATTTATTCTCTGTATGTTTATGAAAAATATCTCTATCTCTATGTTATTTATAAAATTTGGTTTGATTAAATAGTAAGTAGCGCATCTAAATTTATTTCATTAAATGTTATGGTTAAAATGTAACTTCACTAGAAAAACAAGTCATGTTAAACAAGTATTAGACTAGTGAATTTACATAATTTTATGCTTTTATCATGAACTTTGGTTTACCAGCAGTCATGCACGTTGTTTTCTGACCAAGCTTACATGTTATATCTTTCTTCTGTTATTGCGGGGGCTCTATTTTTGACAGAGACTTGATAATTTTTCTTGTTGTTTAATATTTATTCCCAAAATTATACTTATAGGTGAGGAAATTCTTGCCGGTGATGATATTTATGGTGGAGCAGATAGGTTGCTGTCTCAAGTAGTTCCCAGGAGTGGCGTTTTGGTGAAGTTAGTGTGATTTATGTTAGTCATGCATATTTATTTTCTGTACAATGATTAAGTATGGAAACAAACCAGCCAAGTTTCTTGATTCTGTGTAGTGTAAGTCCATCATTGATGGGATTGTAATTTTTTGCATCTGCAGACGGGTAAATACATGTGATTTAAATGAGGTCGCATCTGCTCTTGGACCCAGGACTAAGCTTGTATGGCTAGAGAGTCCAACCAATCCCCGGATACAAATTTCTGATATTCGAGTAAGAATCTCTGTTAATCATTTTGATTTTGTTTCTCTGTTGATGTTTTCTTTATGGCAATGGTATTTTAGTATGTCCTTTTAAAACGGTCCTTCACTAAATAATAAAATATTCTTTTTCTTATTTTTTTAATTAATGTCCAGAGAATAGCTGAGATGGCTCATGCACATGGTGCTCTTGTGTTGGTGGACAATAGTATAATGTCACCTGTATTATCCCAGCCATTGGAACTTGGAGCAGGTATATGCATAGTATAGCAATGAAGTATAAATAGATTACACGTCAGTTAATTTAATTGCATGCTAAGCTGGCCAAAAATTGAGATGAATGAGGCTGTGTTTTAACTCTTGAGTAGTGAATCAGTACTTTACAATAATGATCTACATTGGCGAAGTTGCTATAAATACTTCCTTATTTTCAGAAAGGCTATGTTCTGGTATCATAGTTTTGAAATTTGAAATGTTCAGACCATTTTTCAATGGACATGATGGTGTATTAGTAGAAAAAAAGGATCGACTCCTTTTAATTGAGGTGTGCAATCAAAGGGAAAGATGTCAAGTTACAAATAGCGAAGAATAACATTTTCGATCTTTGCTTTACATTTGAGCAGAATTACTTGTCCATGGAAGATGGATGCAAATTCTCATTTTCTCTCTTTATTGTATGTTCCTTTATGTATAAAGAATTTAAAACTTCCGAAGGTGCTAAGCCTTGACTTAAAGTATACACTACTCGGACCCCAAATTTCACCCCTGATTTCTATGTCAACCCGCCACCCACCCACCTCAAAAAAAAAAAAAAAGTGAAAGTTAAACATTTGTCTTTATCATTATGTCCCAGACTTTACTCAGGCTGGTAAGTTTTTCCCGCAGATATTGTCATGCACTCAGCTACCAAGTTTATTTCTGGACATAGTGATATTATGGCTGGTGTGCTTGCTGTGAAAGGTGAAAGGTTGGAGCTCTTATTTTATATTTATAGGATCTTCAGATTTTAAATATATTAGTATATTTTTGACATTGTTACTATGTAGTCTGAATTTCATTCATCCATTGGAAAGGTGCAATTTAAATTTTGATTCTATGGAAATTTTGGTTGCTGAGTACAATTGCGTACTGTTTTCCGTTCATTTATTGAACAGGTTCAAAAAAATTGACAAGCTCTTCTGTAGCCTATGAAATAATGCATGATTCAATTGCATGTGAAACTAATGCATGTTTTAATTACTTTTGTGTAAATTACTTGACAAGATTTGTTGTGAAAAATTGTGAGCTGACTGTAAACCTTGACTTTGATTATGATCTGCCGTCTGCGTATTTTTGATAGAAAACATGACTGGCTTCTTACAAGCTAGAGAGAACAGAAACTTGTAGATTTCCTCTGTTAAAGCCATGTCCTTGATTCAAAATTACTCTTGCTGCTCCTTCTTCCTCCTTTCTGTCATAAACTGCGAGTTACTATTTTTCATTTTTATATATTCTTTGTTGATTCATTGTTGTACAACAATTTAGATGGTCAATGCAGTTTAAATACATGGTTAATTATGTTTTGTAGATGTTAATGAATATACTGCAGTGTCACAATTCATTAACCGTCCACAGAACATTACCACGATTTTGAATGTTATTAACCACAATTATCATGTGTATATTTGAACACAAATTGTGGTTAATAGATATCATGTATATTTGAAAACTTGAAAATTATATATATTTGAATATAATTTGGATGGTTATTTGAACACCTGAAAATCACAGCTGCTGATGTACAAAATCGTGGTTAACTACGCTCAGTGGATAGTTAGTGAGTTGTGACACCTTGTTACATTAAGTAACCACCTACTCACATATTCGAAGCGTTGACTTACTTGAATATTCAAATTGTTGCTGATCGTTGTTGTCTAATTTGTGTCAAAATATCATTTATGTTTCATAAATCAAACACGTCTTTCATTTTCCTCCCATTTTCAGTAATATTGCCCTTGAAATGCTTACCTCCTTTCTTGGTTTTCTCTTAAGGTTGGCAAAAGAAATATATTTTTTACAAAATGCGGAGGGTTCAGGCTTAGCTCCAAATGACTGTTGGCTATGTTATCGAGGAATCAAGACAATGCCCCTTCGAGTTGAGAAGCAACAGGTGCTCTTTCAAACAATATTTCAAGTGCTGATATTTATCTAATGACACTAGTGCCATGTCTTGTTTCCCTCTATATGTATATTTTTGTTCAAATAAGATTTAGCGAAAGCACAAATGAAAGAGAGTTGTCTGCCAATGACATTGCCTAGGAATTTGTAAATTTAAATGTCGAACTGATGTTTTAGGTCCCTTTACTATGCTCTTAAATCTGTCAAAATATTGTAGCTTTTGTAGTAATATTTGGTTCTGCTTTTGGAGTTCTGAAATTAGATTTTAGTCTTTCACACCATTTCCCTTCTCTGTTATCATAATGCACTTTTTTGAGCACATACACATTATATATCTGAAGAAGCATGCTACATATATATCTGATCAATAACCATTTATTTAATTCAATTTTTTATTTTAATTTGGGAGTTAAAACCTCTTGCAGGAGAATGCACAGAAGATTGCTGAGTTTCTTGCTTCCCATCCGCGAGTGAAGAAAGTAAACTATGCTGGTTTGCCTGGTCATCCTGGAAGAGATTTACATTATTCTCAGGTGTTTTTTGATAAATTGAAATTTCAGATAATGTTTGATATGCCCCACATTCATTTTCTCATATATTTATATGGCCCCTTTCCAGGCAAAAGGTGCAGGATCTGTGTTTAGCTTTTTGACAGGTTCACTTGCCCTCTCAAAGCATATTGTTGAAACCACCAAATACTTTAGCATAACCGTTAGTTTTGGTAATTATTCTTCTACCCTATGCTCGTTATTTTTAACAACATTACCAGATCTACCTTATGTATGAGATAAGAATTACGATTAAAATGTGAAGTTTGACATGTATGTATATTGGTTAATTTGATTGAACTTATATGAATGTAGGTAGACAAATAACCAAAACACGCTAAATATAGAACATATTTGTTGAGTAAGGAGTTGGTAGTGTATAAAAAGTAAAATGTATTTTCTATTGTTAACACTTGTATACTTAACTCTCAAGAGCACACGTTCTTGGGGCCGTTCCTATGAAATAGGAGGCTCATTTCTATTTTTAAAATAGGCCCCAGTAAAATCAAATCGCAATTCTTTTTGTGTAGCTAAGCTTCATTAAAAAATCAAAATCAGAAGAACTTTTAAACACGAAACAAAACAAAATAAAATTAAGTGAAAGAGAGGTGAAATTTACCTAACGGTGTCGTTTGGAATGTCATTCCTACATCGTAGGGAAGGGGAAAACGAATGGTTTATGCGAAAAAGAAATAATTGTTGTGATTCTTTCAATAAAATAGTTTTTCAAATTGACTGATTAAGTGATTATTCAAATTGATGGTGGTTTAATAGCATCAAATTTATGTCCAGAAAGTGGAACTAGAGTCTAGAAAAAACTCATACGTGTACTGAAGAAAAAAAAGTAACATATAATTTTTTAATTTAAGTGGGGGTGGGTATTATAATTTTTTTTGAGGCCCATAGTTTTTAGAGGCTCGGTTCGGTAGCGCTTCTTGCACTCCCCAAGGTCCGGCCCTTCTTGGTCATGCTCACTCTTGATCTCTCATTTCACTTTTTCTTGTGTCATCATCCCATCTACAATGGTGGTAGGAAAAGGCAAGGTAACTTGCTTACAATAGGTTACGTATGCTGGCTACAGACAAACACATTTCCCCACTTCCCTCCACTAACTATTAGAAGTATGTATAGTCATCAACCACTTTTGTGATTCTTCAGTTCTCCCTCTAAGCAACAACTCTTATTCTCATCCGAGCCTGTTTGTAATATTTTGAAAATTTTGCACTGTTTAGTTCTTTTTGCAAACATATTAATTATTTTCTCGTAAGTATTGACTTTTTCTAGTACCAATATCTCATGGGTCCATAGTCTTGATTCATTCCTTCTTCTACAAGGCTTCTTTATATGCCATGGCTGTTTCCGTGCTTGTGAAACATTTACATTCTTAGGATTCTATTTTCTTTGCTTTGTCAATCTTTGAGTTTGTGTCAATCTGTTTGTATGTTGACACACCTGTTCTCTTTGATAGTCATATCTTGCTTAATTTAAAGTTCTTCCTGTTCTACTATCTTTTCTTTAACCGCATCTTTAATCACCTTTGAATTTGGTGAAGTCATTCATTGTGGTTTCCGCAGAAACATTTCTAGACCACATTGCTCAGCTGTACATTCATGAAACCCACATTCATTTCATCAATGTAACACTGAGCTTCTTCCTCGTCAAGGCCATTTTGTAGGGTGTATAAAGGGCTGAGTAACTGATTCATAAGTACGAGGGACTATATTAAGCCATACAGACTACAGAGTACCGAGAGGGAGGGAGATGTTGCCTGCCAATAGAGCACTGAGATAGAATGAAGAGTGTAAAATGTTGTATTCGAATGTTGCCCGTCATATGACTACGCAAGGAGTGTATCTCTCGGTCAAATCACTAATTATATCCTCAATTATTACCAAGTACTATTTACACAATAAGCATATGTTAAATATGTTTTCCAACACTCCCCCATCAAGCTAAATCTTACTAAAACTTGAGCTTGTTACAAAAATACCCTTTTAAGAGGGCTTAAGTGTGGCCGGATGTACTGTAGCATGACTGTACTGCAGCGAAAATTAGGCTTGCTGGAGGATTATGGAGGTGACTGTGGTGGTTGTCGGGGACGGGTCTCACTAGAGAAGGAACAACCAGTTAAATTACAACTGAATGAGGAGAGGAACACATTGACTGCAAAACAAACACGGGATGAAACCCAATGAATGCACACAGTGGGACAGAAACAATGATAGGAACTGTAGTGGTGATCAAAGCAGTGTAGCACAACCAAGAGTACTGTTATGGTGGTTTGAATGAGTGCTAGTTTGAATGGAGCTGTTTTGGTTAGTGTCATGTGCTGTCATGGATGCACTGGTCCTTCTCTCAAGTGCTAGTTTGAATGAGGCTGTTTCTGTTAGTGTCATGTGCTGACATGGATGCACTGGTGTGGGTTAAGGCTGTGGCTATATGCAATCCCATTTCTTTGCACAATCTTGACGAGGTCTTCTTTAGTAGAAGACTCTTCTTGATCTCCAGCTTGGGTTGATCTCCTCGTTGCGAATCTCTTGTACTAACCTTGTTACCAAACGATACTGGTTTCCTGTTGTGGCTCCACTTCTACAAGATTTTGAACAGTGACTTTGTCTGTTGAATCCTCCTCTATCAAAGAGAGATTGGTCATCTTGATTTTTAAGCAATACTCCATCCTTTTTTTGGCTAAGACTATTGATCAACCGATAGAATTTCCTAAAGCTTGCGTTGACCAACTTTGTATAATTATTTAGGCTTCAATCCAATTATAATTTCACTTTTAATTTGATTCTTCAGAAATATTACTTTCAAAATATATATATCAAAAAATCTTGGTAGAGATTTTATTTTGCTAAAACATCGATTAGTAGTTATGGCTTGAGATATTGAAAATAACTTCATTTTGTGAAATGGCAACCGCACATTGCTTTAGAAAACAATGTGGTGAAGGTTTCCTGAGCCTCCTGTGATGTTTTAGCGTTTTTATAGGCTACAACAGTTTATCTTTGATGGTGGTATTGCACACAAACATTTTGCTTTTATCTCCGGATGATGTAATCTGGTGTCTTCATTTCACTAACACCCACCAGTTATCTCTACCTTGAAGATATGACTCTATCTGCGTTAGCCTTAGTTTGTTATATTTAGAATAGAGCTTCTTCATTACTCCAATCACCTGAATATCCAACATTGGGACTGAACGGAATTTCAAAAATGCAACTTTGGTCTAGGACCAATAGCTTTATAGTCTGGAACTAAGTGATCATCCTTGAGTTAGTTGCAGACTGTCAACCAATGGCAAATTATGAGTTAATAAAGAGAGTAGTTTATGAAAAACAAGGATTATATTTTACTATTAACACGCTTTATACATGATAGCTTTCAAGACTACACTTGCTTGGAGACCAAGCATGCAATCAATCACTTTCAATCTCACAGTTTTTCTCACTTTTCGCTTCTTTACTCCATGCACTAAACCATGGCAGCCATTCCTATTTAAAACTCATCTTAAAATCCTATTAGATTTATAAAGTGTGTAGCAATTAATGAGTACATTTCCCAAGTACCAACTGTCCACCGACATCTACACTCCAAGATATTTCACGTGGGAAATGTCAGCAATTTATTTCACGTGGTGAAAGATAGTGGTGACTCTTCAGCACTATAGAGGAGTACTTGCTAGTTGCTAAGACATTTGTCTTGCTCATTATAGCCTACCATCCTCCCTGG
>Ga0315915_1002917_pt1 | contig 21769 bp, 4 predicted proteins | sample MpolbnodulesMG_FD_207738 | JGI IMG/M metagenome (GOLD analysis project Ga0315915, IMG submission 207738) | Medicago polymorpha root nodule microbial communities from Los Angeles, California, United States - branched nodules | ecosystem: Host-associated > Plants > Roots > Nodule | place: USA... | reverse complement strand
CTCTTTCAAAAGCCTCTCCATTACTTAACTTTCTAAAAAATTAAGCATATGATAAATGCCTAGAAAGTCTTTATATATGAAATGTGATATTCAATTCCCTAATAGACCCTTTTTTCAATTTAATTTTGTCTTGTTTTAGCATCAAGAATACCCTAATTTCTTGTTGACACATCAAGAACATTAACATTGTCATTATTGGGGTTATATGCTGCAACTTTGTCTTTATCTTATATGCCTTTCTATTTTGTTATATGCTACTACAATGTTGTTGTTGCAAATTAGGGATTTTAACTCCCTTTAGTAATATCACATGATAAATTCTAAATGAACCAACAAAGAACTAAGTATTTAAGTATTTCTTTTTTGATTTAATGGACCCCTAAATTATTTATTTTGTATATTTTGGACCCAATTTTTATACTAATTTTTTATGCTTAGGATGGCCGTCTTCTTCGCCCCATCTCATATACGACATGGGTAATTATAGTGATTTTTGGTTTTAGGTAGTGCCTGTAAGTTTTTTTTTTGTTTGGTTTCAGTCCATGCAAATTAGAAAATTGTTGCTTTTAGTTCTTATATGTGGCCCAATATAATCATGTCATGTGTTTTGGATTTTATTTATGGTTTAACCTTAATCAATAATTAAAATAATGAATTATTATATCAACTATTAAATTATAATTATAATACCACTAAATAGAAGAATATTTATTGATGGACGGTAAGTAAAAATGAATCGTGATGGTTTAAAACATTTCTCATAGTAAGCCTGAGAGGTCCTTATCTGTTGCCTCCACTGGTTACTATATATAGCCATCCCATCATGTTTGAACATACTAAAAAAACAAAACGCTCATTAATAAGAGATAGAAGAGCTCTCCACACATCTCACGTATACCCTCCAATGAATTCTTCAATCTTTCGATGATCCACATACACAATTAACTGCCATATTCAATATCATTTTTTTTTTGTACAAAAAATATCATTTTAATATGTATCCCATATAATAATTGTATCTATGAGATTTGGACATCTTTGTTAAAATTTCCATCAATGTAGGCCAGTAAGTTGGCAAAAGAACAATTTATGAATTTTTAGGGACTGAACCAAAAAAAAACTCGCAGGGACTAAAATAAAAAATGATATAATTGCATGAACTAAAATCATAATTAAACCTTGTGTTATCTATGGCCTCAATTCAGCAATTTTCTTGGGCATAATATATGGAGTAGAAGTTAACAATTTAATCCTTCCAGAGATTGAGCATATTTGAAAGCTTTTCTCCCAACAAACATTGATCCCTGATCTGTAGTAATTGTTTTGGGAATTTCAAATTTACACATAATCTTGATGTGCAACATCTCTTAGTGGAATAACTTATACCCATTTGGTGAAATAATCCACACCAACTAAACTACCTATATTATATGACTCTTAGATGAATTCGGTGAATTTGACCTATCAAATACAATGTCCAATCTCTTAAAAGGCCATGGTTTTGTTATTGCATGTAGCTCACTTACATGTACATTTTGAATGTTTCCATGCTTTTGACATTGTTCACATGACTTAGTAAACATTATGCAACCCTTTATCATAGTTGGCCAATATATTCTCTGGACATATCATCTATGATGAGCTCAACATATGTATACTCGTGCACTTCAACTAAGGTCACATACCTCATCAACACACTAACATTTTTATCTGAACAGATCATCCACACCACTCCTGGACTAGCCCACAAAACACATAGATTGATCCTTCAACTTGTATCTAAGCTAAATTTTGAACCACATACATCAACTTCTTTGGTTGACCCAACTTTCTCTCATATATAGAATCGGAGAGAGTATTTTAGATTCATTTTTGTTTTATATTTTTAATTTTCATAATATATCTATTTATTCTGCTTAACCATTCGACTCGTAGGCCGAATCCACATATTATATAACTATGATAAAATTTGAAATTCATTTTCAAGCAAACTAGGAAAAAAACCTAGAACCTTATTTAAATCAGGTCCACTTGGTGGTTTTCTGTTCTTATGTCAATAGTAGGTCTCTTATGCAAAATAGTAGGACAAAACCCTCACAAAATTACAAAGCCTCCCAATGAATGTTGCACTCTTAGCCACCACAAATTCTCTTAACCACCCTCATTCTGAACTCCTTTCCATCCTATTAGAACTAGCCCTACTCTGATCTTCCATCTTATGTTTTAACCACGCGCAGAAAGTTGTCCTTGCTGCTTACTTACACACGACATATTGTACATATAGATATACGACAGATGTCTTTAATTTGATAGTGAGATGCACCAAAATTGGGAGTTTGGAATTTAGAATAAAAGCAGGAATTGGAACTTTGGCTATATATATTTGATTTTTTAGAAAAGAACATATATAGTTGCATACCCGTGAACGGTGGAGCCTCATCCAAGCCCTACTTCAACTAAGAAATCGATCAAACGTCATCTCAAAATTATTGCAAGTTTTGTTTTATGAGCAAACTTTATAATTCGTGTCCTCATTCAAACTGATATATTTCCCCCTTCAAATATTATAGTATATTACTACAACCAGTGGCGGAGCCAGGAAATTTATAGAGCCTGAGCAAAAATTGCACATTTCGGATAATTTTATAGACTTCCTATATAATGTTACTTTCTTCCTGCAGATAATTGCACATTTCCTGCGAATATACCTTTCCTGCGGATCCTAAAATCCTAAGGAAACAATTACCCATGAAGGTATTACATTTATCTGGGAACCTAAATCCTTGACAAAATTCGCAGGAAACGTGCTTCCTGCGGAATTTACACCAAAATCCGCAGGAAAAGTGAGATGTTATAGTAATGGCTGAGCTTACTACAAAGAAAGTAGAAGCTGATGCCCAGGCTAGCTGGGGTTGGCTCCGCCCCCTGACTACAATTAATTTGGGTTTACCAACATGTAGGTTGGGGCTAAGGTGTATTTTTTTCCTTAACCCTAGTGTTCCTTTGAAATTTCAGCTAAGTTGTCAGAAACGTAAAAAAATGTGATTCATATAAATGCCAAAAACTAGTAGCTTCCAGCAAATTAATGATTTTTGGCATGCTAGGAATGAGTGTTAATACATGTAAAATATTAGCAAATTAAAGATTGCTAATTATTAATTACTGTATTATTCAGTTACATAATCCCAATTGTCTATAGTCATTGATTAAGCTGATCCGAAAAACCATGCAAATAATTGAAATCCGACAGTAGTCCGTGGTTTTGTGTTAATATACCATTTTGATTTTTTTTAAAAAAATAAAAATGAAATAGGACAATCTAGATTTCAAGTAAATTTTGATTTTAAAAAAAACTAAAATTACGGTATTTGAGATTTAAACCGTCCAATCTCATTCAAACAATCATAAATAAATTGCGTGATTGCATCAAGTCGGTGATTGCAGGCAATAATAGTTTCTTTTCACGTGGTGCAAGGTATAGGACACTAGTGTGGATTGGATTGATATATCGTATAACATCCATATCCATACTACTCAATTTTGTTAAAAATAAATAAATTCAGAAGTCAAAAGTTGAAGGCAAAGAGCCCTTGCCTTGCAAAGCCACTGTTGACATAGTTTGGATGCACACTCTTTCCATGCCAATTATCTAGGACCCTCTTACACAAAATCCTTAGTATTTGCGTAACCACGACATACAAATTTTCTGATGCACTTAGGTGTCATGCAAATTTTCTGAACCGATGTGGACATTTAGTATATAATATATTCTAATTAAAATTCCAATTGCCTTGTGTGATGGGAACTGTTCAGTGCAATATCCTCACAAAGCTTACTATATAGCTAAAGTTGCCATTAAATGATGGGCCCATATCAACAAAGAATTTTAACAATTATTTTTTTCTTTTTTTTTTAAAAAAATTGGATATATTTTTATTAATTGTTCTAAGATGACTTGAACAAATATCTTGAAGTTATAAGGGTAAGATCTTAAGCATTGAGGATTAATGACAATTTTTAAACAAGATAATTTTTTTAATAAACAAAATTATCTATTGATTTTTGTCAAGATAGTTATTTATCCAAATGTTAAGTATGCATTTTTTTACGAATAGTTTTTGTTTTGTTTTTTGAGTTGTTATGTTATAAGTACGAAATTTCTACCTTTATTTAATAGTGACTATCTATCTAATATTTTATGAAACACACAAAATGATTTATCACTTCCCAACCGAAAACTACAAATATCTTTTCGATATATATTAAAAATAGAACGTCTCATAATTTTTTCACTAGAGTTATTAAGTAATGCTTTTAGAACACAAACCATTGTTTATATGTCAACTATCTATACTCATTTTAACGGAATCCATTCATACGGGGAGTTTGAGAAACCTCATTAACCTGTGATATGGCTTTCACATCAACTTATCCCTTACTACACGAATGTTGAATTTTACGCTTAAATTTAAAGTTTCTAACTTTGAATTTTAGCTCCTAACATTAGTTTCTTGTTTTGTTAAATGACTCGATATTTTTAGAAACTGAAATGGCCGAATGTATTTAGAGAATTCATTGAAAGAGAAATGTTAATTAACATGTATACACGTATTGTTAGAGTCCCTTGAGAAACACTTGGATATACCAAGCTTTTGTCATTTCTCTTTATTTTAATCAATCTATTTTTAGTTTATAGAAAAAAAAGTTGGATTACCCTATCATCCCCTCCTACTTTATGTAACTATTGGCCTATTAGTCACCACATACTCAAGTAAACACACAGAAAGGGGGAAATGTTGTGATCCAAGTTTGAAGTCGGGATTTCACATAAAATGTTTCACGACTAAATCAATATGCTGTAATAATGGGGACGAAAAATGTTAATAATTGTCCTTAGCGCATTATTTAAACAACTAAAAAAAAAGATAATTTTAGTATAATAATATAATTATTAATTTGATACTACTCTAACATCTGTTTCTAAAACAAAATTTTTTTTAGTGATTTTATTAGGTCACTTGTTTGCATAACCTAAACTTTAACATAAGAGAGTTTGAGAGTGCATTTACAGAAAACAAAAACAATGGTTTCAAGTTTTTTTAATGTATGAGTACTGTATTTTCATGTCATAAAAAGTATTATATATTTTTCAAAAAATAACTTATATTTGTTATTTGTAATAATATGTAATTGGAAAACTTCCGTTTTAACATTAGCACAAAATTTTGTTGAAAAAAAATAAAATAGGAAATAATATCCTAAACGATCTTACTCTCTTACTAGTAAAAGAAATGAATTAAATATAAATTAAATTTTACTCTGATATCAAAGATTTAGCAGATAAATTCACACAAAAAATGTCGAGAAACGGGGTATTGCAAGTTCAAACCCTCACTCGATCATATCAAATATTCTTACATCATTTTACCATTTGAGTTTTACTTACCTAACCTATATAAATTATTACTTAGGTTAGAAATGAAGGAAAGCAGGTTTATGTTTTTGTTAGGTAGACCAATATAAATCTTGAATCTCCTGATTAATACTCTTCCCATGTTACAAAACTTATCAATTGAGATGTCTGCCAACCTTATGCAAGTTTAACTGTGGTTGATTTTATTTTAGTAATCAAATCATATTTACATCAACTCTTAAGATCTGTCACCTTCTAAAGGATATGCTGACCTTGACTACGGTCTGCTATTGAAGCCTTGCCGACACAATAATTTTAGGCATGTGTGCTGTGCATATGTTACTCACAAAATTGCCTATTGATTTCAATAATTCATGTTAATAACCTAGTAGTGGCCATGAAACAAGACAAACTCTATACCTCAGTTTCTACTTATAATTTGAATGTATATAGGCTGGAAACAACTTGCAAAATATCCCGATCAACTTGTCAATATGTATTTTGTCCAAAACAACAACTTGCCAATATGTATGTACGTAATTTCTCATGCTTTTTCCAGTTTTGTTTGTTTCCCTACTACTTTTAATTTTCTTCATCTTCTTTAAGAAACCTTAACTTTGAACTAGTCAATCTGTATTTGATTTTGATCTGTCCGTGAAGAGACCGATGTAGGCAACGGTAACGACGAGTCTTCGCGATAGAACGAAAGGTGTCTGCAGACACGTTATCACTCCAACGCTCAAGTCAGTATTGGAACTGAGGAAGAGTGTGTAAAAAGTGAATCATACATTGAGGATGAAGCTAACTCACCCTTATATAGACGTGTGTAAGAATATCTGCCTCCTTGATATGCGGCGCATGATTAGGAGATAGTTAAAAGACACGTCTATGATATCTAATGCACGGAGGCGTGCTCTAGTGAGGTGACGTGCACCGATATTGGTGTGCTCCCTAAAGCAACGCGCCTTAGTCCGGTGGGTGCCTAATCCACGTGTCACAATGGAATTGGCCTTCCGGCCAGTCCAGAACAGATATCATATCGAATATAAGGTTAGCTTGATGGTTGGAGTGGAGAGTTAAGGGAATGATAGATTAGGAAGTCGAGGATTCGAATCCCACTATGAGCATAATATTATAGCCATTAGGTACTAACAATAACTTTTTTAAGTGATAATTAGAGCGCAACTAAAAAGGAAAATAAAATAACATCGGATATAAAGTTTGTAGAGATTAGACCAAAATCTGAGATAACAAAGAGCCACAACATCTGCCTCCTTAAAACCTTGCCAGAAAATTTCAAATGGATAAACTGATAGTTGAAGGACAAAATAGTGCAATGCAAGTAACAATCAACGAAATCTAAAGAAATGAAACTCAATCCTTTTACAAAAAATGTCATCCTTAATACAATAAGCAGCAGGGTCCAATCAAATAAATTCATTACATTGAAACACATAATTGACTAATTTATCAGCACAACTATTTCCCTTTCAAAAAATGCCAAAAACTTTAAAACAAATTTTTTGCATGAGATTCAAACAATTTAACCACTTGTTCGGAAGTGAAGTTTCCAAGACACTAGCAAAAAGTAATTAAAGGCGTTAATAGTGATCATGAAGTCACATTCCAACCATAAAATATTGAACTATTAAACCAATCTATATATATCATCCTTCATCCGTCCCAAATTAACTGAATCATTTGCTCATTTCACACATATTAAGAAAAAAGTATAAATGAAGAAGAGAGAAAAGTGGTTTTAAATGCTCTTGTTAAGTATTGGTGCAAAGTGGAATATATTGAATTGAGAATGATGAAAGTAGTATTAATTAGAATTATAAAGGGAAAAAAATAATTAATATTGTATTGAAAATTGAAATGACTCAGTTATTTTAGGACATTTTTTTTATAAATGACTCAATTATTAGGAGACGTAGGGAGTAAACAATCTCAAAAAAAACATAACAACGGTAAGTTCAGTTTGGAGAGCAGAAGTTCCTAAATTCAAGGCAAAACCACCAATAAAATTACCTCTATAGTCACAAAAAGTGTCACCATAGGAAGTCAAATCAATGACAGTTGATTGTCTCATCTATATTGCACTTGAACCAAAGTTTGGGAGGACATCTGAACACCTCAATAATAATAATAATAATTATAATAAGAGTTACGCTAACAAGTAATGATTACAACTAACTTTAAAATGCTTCAAGATTTTAAATTCGTGATTAGACAGATGCATAGTGCCTATTAAATTCAAATACTTAATTCAATCATATTCGTGGTCAATGTGGAACTAATGACTCGTATCAACAATACTTATAAATTCATTATGACATGTGTTAGAAAATAATTATTCAAAACGGTATTGGTGAACTCCAAGACTTTGTTTGTGAGTTTGAAGGGAAAGAGAGATGAGGACTTTGAGTACACCAATGCCAATTTTGTTTATGGCACTTATAACTGGTGGTCGAACCCGTTACTATATTTGGGTATCGACTAACCTATCCCTTGTAATTATATATCGACTATTTGTTCCTTGTGGGATGGCCTCTTGAATACACCTTGTGCTTACGAGGACCCATTATCAGTATTAATATATTTCATTTTTGATTCTTCAAAAAAAAGAGATGAGGACTTTGAATATAAAAATGATCACACGAAAAGAATGAATAGTTTGGCTTGGGTTAGTTTTCTTCGTAATGGAAAATCCCCATAATTTGAGGAACTAAAAAAATTGTATTAGAGGAGAATTTTGAAAGGTTTATATGACTTTTTCAAATTCAATCTATAATATATTAAAAGTAAATTATATATAAGCATTAATTCAACATTCCCTAAAAATGTAAAAGATTTCTCATATTTTATCTATGTTTCTCACAATCTTTTATAGGCGTGTTAATACAATTTTTGCTGCTTCAACAAAAAAATGTTTTTATTATGGGTTTCACAATCTTTTTTCGTTCATCTTTGGTCAAATACTTGTTGATGATTCAAAATTAGAAATGATTGATAAAATTTAGGTGGAAAAAAAATTACTTTTTGTTGTTTTAATGTGTTGAATGTACAAAGATAAAATTTCTATTTTAAACTTCTTAACAAGTACACTTGTAACACCATACTTTTTAACGAGGGAATTGATTTAGAGAAATTATGCTTTCTTTTATTTTCACTTAGGATTTTATGCTTCCAAGCACAATGTTTGAGGTAAAACTAAGTCGTTGAGAAAGTGATTAATTTGTCATGATTTATTTTTGTCAAATAATAAAAGTTGTTTTTTCACGGGGTAAATTAAGTCTTAAAGTGTCTCCGTGAGCGTAATTCGTTGATAGAGACAATGCATTGTAATATGTAGGGATTGAGTTCGAACGTCAGACACCCTACTTATTTGTTTTAAAGGTGAATTATAGACATTTAACTTAACTACTTAACAAAAAGATGACAAACAATCAAACGTTAATAATAGTCTTATTCAATAATATGTGAACTTTTAATGCTACTTTAATTAATAATAATTTCATTCTCCCATTATTTTATAAAAATTCGTGCAATAAAATTTAATAGGGACGAAAACACGCCACATTTTTTATGGATACGAAAAACAAAATTTCATATATGACATTTTTTTTAAGACAATTTTTTTTATAAATGTAACACTTTTCCCCTAATTAAAAACAAATGTAAAACTTTTTATGAGACGGTTAAGTAATAATTTAGTGAAGGCATTTTAGATGTTAAGTAATATGAGACGGTTAACAAATGTAAAACTTTTTATGAGATGTTTTGGTTCCTCTAAAAATTTCTTTCAAACTTTAATACCTCTTTTTTTAAGGAAATCTTTAATATCAATTTTAGTTCCTTCTTTTTAACAAAAATTCACGTGGCATGTTCGAAATGACTTTTTTTAATAACATTTCAATGATAAAACCTTAAAATAGCATTAGTTTATTAACTTAACCAGCTGATCTCTAATCTTTATTAATTTATCTATAGTGCCATATTTAACTAGTCTTAATGTCCCATATTTGATTTTCCTCGATTTTAATTTGGATTAACCTGTTTAACTAGCTTCTTCAACAAAAACTAATCTTAAAATCGCTTAGAACAATATGAATATTTGAAAGGCACTCAACAAACTAAGATAAAAAAATATCTACTTTAGACAGTAATCGAAAACCAGGAAAATTCTACTACTTATAGTTACAACTACTATAGATAGTAGAATTTCCTAGTTTTTAACAACCACAAAGATATGAAACCATTATTTCACAAGATTACAAAAAAGACCAACTGGAACGTTATCAATATCACACTCTCTTCCACTCAATCAGATTTTTACATGACTGATTCTCACAATTTTTTGTCTATAAAAATGGTCCAATTCTCCTCTTTCTTTCACATCCTTCAACATCAAAACACACAAAAACATTAGTGTACATTTCTTAACAATGGCTTCCAACAAGCTTAGTGCCCTAATTATATTATTTTCTCTCCTTGCTTATTCAACATTTTCACATGCTTGTGGTTCATGCAAACCAACTCCATCACCTAAGCCTAAGCCTAGTCCTCCACCACCTTCAACAACACCTTGTCCTCCAACACCTTCAACAACACCTCCTACTCCTCCAGCATCACAAAAATGCCCTAGTGACACATTAAAGTTAGGTGTTTGTGCTGATGTTCTAGGACTTGTTAATGTTATTGTTGGAAGTCCTGCTTCAAGCAAGTGTTGTGCATTGCTTCAAGGTTTGGTTGATTTAGATGCAGCAATTTGCCTTTGTACTGCTATTAAGGCCAATGTTCTTGGGATCAACTTGAATGTTCCTATCACACTCAGTCTCCTACTTAGTGCTTGTGAAAAATCTGTTCCTTCGGGTTTCCAATGTTCATAGACTTTCATGTCAAAGGTTCAAACCATACTAATACTTATGTTACTATCGTAATAAGGTTATTTCACTGTTGTTTTGATTTGTAGTTATTAATGTTTATGTGCAAGATTGGAATTAATGTAATTTTAAGCAAATCACGACCGTGATTTTGTGATTTTGTTAAAGCTTTAAGGTATAAATTTTGTCAAATTCATGGTGTGTTACTATGATTTTGCTAAATTCATCATACAAATTGTTGGTTCTTGTGTGGAATATATGTCATTTAAATAATGGGGTAAGCCTGTTTACCTCATTTAGCAACTTTGTTCTTTTAATTTAAATAAATTTGGCGAACTTTCATGTGATGATTGTGCTTGCCATAATTAAATTTGTGCAATGCGGATTATTGTATAAAAAATATTGTTTGGGTTTATTGGAGTTGTAAGGATTGAATGTAAATTGCTTATTTAGTAGAACTGAATGATATCAATGTTAAACCAAGTGTTGAAGACTACTACTAAACTAATTGATTATTTTTTGTACAATTTATTGAACTTTATCATCACGTGTAAGCTGTATTGCAAATTTATGTGGACCACACATTCATGCAGGTCATTCACACAATTGCATTGTCACAACATCTAAACTAATTGATTTTAATTTTAATATTGTTTTTGAGGGGAACTGATTGATTTTAATTGAATGGTTAGCAATTAAACATTATGAAATCAAATACATGAATTCAAAACATGGATAGACTAATCATTGATCTGAACAACATAATGTAAAAACGGGCTCGATACGACATGGACATGATAAGTGTTAAAGAGTCCCACACTGAAAGTGAGATGGTCCAAATTAAATGTTTATAAGTGAAGACAATCATCACATTTTTAAGATGTTGTTATTAGGTTTTCGTTATCGGACCACCCACCATTTATATCCACCCACTAAAACTAATAGTGTTGGACATGAGGGAGTGTGTTATAGAGTCCACAATGAAAGTGAGATGGATTGAACAAATATTTATAGGTGAAAGCAAATCTCACCTCATATGTTTGATGCAAACGTAATAAGATGTTGTTATTAGATTTTCGTTATCGGACCACCCATCATTTATATCCACCCACCAAAACTAATAGTGTTGGGCATGAGTAAGTGTGTTAGAGAGTCCACAATGAAAGCGAGATGGATTGAATAAATATTTATAGGTGAAGGCAAATCTCACCTCGTATGTTTGATGCAAATATAATAAGATGTTATTAGGTTTTCGTTATCGGATCACCCACCATTTATATCTACCCATCAAAACAAATACTGTTGGGCATGAGGGAGTGTTATAGAGTCCACAATGAAAGCGAAATGGATTGTACAAATATTTATAGGTGAAGGCAAATCTCACCTCGTATGTTTGTTGCAAACATAATAACACCCATTCAAAAAAAAGATTAAGGAGAAGTATCAATTTCAGTTCCGTTTATAATCATCCGTTCTTAATTATAAGAGCCTTTTGAGAATTTTTTGTCCTTTTTTATATGACTTCTTTGTTATTTTCAACTAAATTAATTATTTCTTTACCAACATACACTGATTTATTTTACATATTTTTTTTCTATCAACAATAAATACTATGCTGAAAATATAAATCACCTCTTTTTCTTTCTCTTAAAGGATATAATCGTAAAAACAATAGTAATTACAAACAAATTTAATACTACAATTAACTTTTTTAGTTCTCGTGGTTTTGTAAAAAAAAAAATCCTATATTTAAGGATGGAGGTAGTATAATACATAGAAATTTCGATATTGAGTTCAAATAACAGCTTGCACGAATGAAAGGTTCAACTAGGTGGTTGCAAGTTCGTGTCTGCATGAGCTTAGGCAACCACTAATAAGGGTGGTAAAACGTGTCAACATATTAATTTTCGTCTGCGCCACCATTGACTTGTATAAAACGGGACATAGCTGACCAACTTAGATAATTGTGTAAAAACTGGTATCCAATCAGGGGTGGACTCACCGTATGGTTGAGTGTGGCTATAGCCACACCAGAATATTACCCAAATTTTTTTCTTCATATAAGAGACCTAAATAATTCATTATACATAAGATATGTTGTTAGTATATCACATTTGATAACACAACCTAGTAGTAGATTCTTCCATAATAAATGCGCGTGTTCCCAATTCAACTCCAGCGCCCCGTCGAACCTTTAACCATTCGAATAAATTTAAATTGGCCTAAGCCAATTTGCTATAGCACTTACCATGTCAAAACTAGTTTGCTAAAATTCAACATAATAGACAAGCAATAAAACTATAAGTTTATTGGTGTGTTCCAGAAAAATAAAATATAGGCTAATGACTTCGTAAAATATAATCGCCTGAATAAAAGAAATACCAACATATGAAGATTTATTTTTAAATTGACCTAAGGGGCACCCCACCCCGTCACAACATAGTTTTTTCAACGGAATGACAACTTGTTGATTGAGTAAGAATTTAACTGAGGTTCAGATGATGTCCTCAACTATGACTGCTTCAAAGAGGCTTCTTACCTAGGATGGTGTGCTTTTCGCTCCTTTGGCATTCTTTCTCGCGTGGGAGCCTGCATAGACTTCTTTACATAGCCGAACGGTCCTTCCTCTCTTTCTCTATTGAAATCGTTTGTAGAGGCCTTCTTCTTTAGTGGCCAACCCGCATGCCTAAATATGAAGACAGGGAGTCCTTATGGTAGAAAAAAGGTATGCATGGATTCTGGGTCTATTATAACCAAAAGGGGGGAGTTCTCTTTTTTTTTCTTTTTCTTTTTCTTCAAGCATTTAACACTTAGGGAATAACTACGTCGCTCAATCGTAGATTTCCTAACTGCTCCAATAGAACATTAACTACAGTTGTTTTGGGGTTTTTGAGCTACACTAAACAATACAACAAAAAAAGAAGATAAAGGTAGACTGTTAAAGAGATAAAATAGAAATATAAACTTTGCTTCTGATTGAATGTGTCTAATTATAATGCACAAATTGAGTATTTGTATGTAAAAACTATCCAAACTAGTCAAACGATGCGGTCTACAATGTTTAGTCTCTTCTCAGCTAATTTCACAGGTAGTGTGCGAGTTTCCCTCGTTGAAGGAATTCGTGGCATCCCATGTTCGGCTCTAAGTCTTTCCCTTCACAGCATGATCCGTTGACATAGCCTTTGCTGCACAACTCCACTACAAATTTGCTCCCTCTCTCATCCTTGTTGCGGTTAGTGACGCTAAAAACATAGACATAGGTTTTATGCATTATTGTCTAGTCCCACTTAGCTTTGACTCAAACAAAGGTTTAAACCATACTAATACTTATGTTACTATCGTAATAAGGTTATACTTATGTTACTGTCGTAATAAGGTTATTTCACTGTTGTTTTTATTTGTAGTTATTATTACCGTTTATGTGCAAGATTGGAGTGAAAGTAATTTTAATGAAATCATAGTGATTCTCTGATTTTGTTAAACAGAGCTGCTATATACAGTGACAAGTCTTTTTCCAAAAACTTACGAAGTGTATTTGTGCTTTAAAACTTTTAGTGGAATTAAAAGAACGTGGCTAAACTGTTCTATAAATATAATTCCTGATTTAGTGGAATAAAAGGCAGTTGGTATTATATGGTCGTGAAGAATTCGTGGGGGAATTTGTCACTATGTTTAGCATTATTCTTTGTTAAAACTTTTTTTTTTCTTGGTCAAGATCTTTGTTAAAACTTTAAAGTATAAATTGTAGCTGTGATTTTGCAAAACTCATCACCAATTTAAGCATACACATTGTTGGTTCATTTAGCAACTTTGTTTTTTTTTATTTTTAATTTTAATAAATAAATTTGTCGAACTTTCATGTGATGATTGTGCTTGTGATCATAGTTAAATTTGTGCAGTGCATGGATTATTGTAAAATAATAATGGTTGGGTTTATTGGAGTCGTCAGAACTGAAGCAGAGCATTGTAAATTGCTTTATTAGTAGAACTGAATGATATCAATGTTAAACCAAGTGTTAAAGACTGCTAAATGCCAATTTACAATTATTATTTTTTGTCTTCAACTTTATCAATCACGTGTAAGCTGTATTGCAAATTTATGTGGACCACACATTCATGCAGATCATTCACACAATTGCATTGTCTCACCATCTTAACTAATTGATTTTAAATTTAATATTGTTTTTGAGGGAACCTAATTGATTTTAATTGAATGGTTAATGTTTAAACTTTACGAAATCAAATACATGAAATTATTGATCTAAACAACATAACTAATTGCGAAATGTAAAAACTAGCTCGTTTGCTGGTCGATATAAGATAAAGATATGATAGATTATAAAAATGGAGTGTAAACAAAAGAAGAAGATAAAAGTATAATTCGACATGGACATGATAAATATTAATTAGAGTCTCCATTGAAAATGTTTATAAGTGGAAACAATTCTCTCTTATTTTTAGATGTTGCTGTTAGAATTCTGTTAACGCAGTACCCACTATTTATATTCACACACCAAGACTAATAGTGCTCGGCATAAGAATGTGTTATGAAGTCCCACATTAAAAGTGAAATGACTTGAACAAGTGTTTATATGTGGAGGCAATCTTTACCTCACAAGCAGGTTTTGTGAGGTTGTGTTAGGCTCAAGCCCAACCACAAATTCTAAGAACAAAACTATCTTATCATATGTTGATGTGCACAAGGTAACAAATACAATAACATTATTTTATCATATCATTATAATATTAGAACAAAGGAGACATGCCTCTCTATAAGATTAAGGGGAAACATTGTCCCCACGAACTTACCTCAATTGGTTGAGACAATGCATTGTAATATACATGGGTCGGGGTTCGAACTCCGAACACCCCACTTATTCACCTTTCAAAAATGAATTTCTAACCATTAAGCTATTTGACAAAAAGAAAATAATTTGGCTTCAACAAACGGTGGACTGGCAGTTATAGTTTACTATTCTTCGGTTTCATGTGGTTGGCTTTCCTACAAACAAACATTTTCCTAAAATTTATGTATAATATGTAGAAATTTCGATATTGAATTCAAGTAAAAACTTGTAAGAATGAAAAGTTCAACTATGTTGTTGCAATTTCGATGTTTTGGCCCTTTTTGTTGCTTTGAGAACACTGCTATTGTTGATTGTCATGTGAAGACAATTTTATTGTTGTGCCTTATTGTTGTTAGATGTATACTCGATCTAGGTTATGCGTCTGTAATTTTTCTTTTGAATATTAGTCCATAGTTTGTAAATTGAGTTTTAATCCGTAGTTTAAAATTATTTTTTTAATAAAGTATCTCAGCCGTATTGTATCTTGAATTTTAAATTTTTTCTATATCAATGTATCGGTGCCGTGTCATACCCGTATCGTATCTAGCATCTGAACTTCATAGGCGCTAAACCATCAAAACAAAAATAAAATTTAAAACTAGTCCACCAGAATTTATCATAACCGACAAGCAATAAAACTCTAAGTTTATTTAGGGCTGAGCAAAAAGTACCGAACCACCCACAACCCGTAAAATCCGAGTCAACCGTGAGTTTAACGGGCAGGTAAAGTCGGACGTCGGGTGTAAAAAATAGAAACAAACGAGTCTGTATGGGTTTATATGGGCGGGTTCGGATTTCAAAATGCCAAACCAGCGGTGTCCATACCCGCCCGAGACATGTTGATAGTTCACTCACATTCTCCTATGTACTGCACAAACACATGCAGCTTGCCACATTGCTTGGTCAAATCCAACTTTTACTTTATGTATTTACTAGTACACGCAAAACAAGTAGTAATAAGCAACCTTCATATCACAATTTTAATTAATATTTTGTAGCCTTCCTAAAAAACCATAGTTAATTAAATATTGTGTCTTCTTCTCCATCCTTGTGTTTTCCCTCTTCTGTAGCCTCTCCTTTATTCCTAAAAAATCAGTGACTTGAACACACCACAGTAATCACAGTTGGTTGTTTCTCATCAGTTATTACAAGTTTTTTGCGTCTTCTTTCTTTCACTGTTATCTTAAGATTTACAATTCTTAATTTTTTTTCTTTCCACTTGATTTAACAAAGAAGAATTCTTTAAATTGTCGTCATTCTTTTGAAATTTAAGATCAAAGTTGAAACCCGCCACAACCGAACCGTCAAACCCGTTACCCGTCAAAACCGTCACCCGAGCAATCCGAGTCCACAATCGGTCAGGAATGGTTGTGGTATTCCCTTCTTCGGTTTTCTTCGGGTTTGGGATTTTTGGCCCGAAAGCACCCAAACCCGCCCGATGCTCAGCCCTAAGTTTATTGGTGTCTACCAGAAAAAATTAGGCTAATGATTAAATAAAAAACTACCACCTTAACAAAAATTCCAAAAGCTTACTTTTTTTTTTAAATTGACTTGAGGGGCCAATCCACCCCACGCAGTCATCCACACCGTGTTTTTAACGGGATGACAACATGTTGATGGAGCATGAATTTAACCGAGGTTCGGCTGATGCCCTCAAATGTTATTATCTTATTTTCATGCAATTAACATTTAGGAAGGAGCGCTATGGCCCTTAATTGTGGATTGTCTAACTGTTCTAGTAGAGCGTTAACTACATCTGTTTTTGAATTTTTGAGCTACACTAAGGAATGCATAAAAATATAGATAAATGAAGAATAAAGAGATAAAAATAGTGTAATAAGTTTTGCTTTTGATTGAATGTGTCTGGTTACAACACACTAACTGAGTACTTATACGTAAAACTATCCCTACTAGTCAAACGATGTGGCCTACAATGTTCACTCTCTGCTCATCTAATTTCATGGGTAATGTGTTAGTTTTCCTCGTTGAGGAAATTGTGGCGCCCCATGTCCGACTTTGAGTCTCTCCCTTCAAGGTATGATCCGTTGACATCATCTTTGGTGCATCAGTTTCTAGTCCCGCTTAACTTTGACTCAGCCTGAGGTGCTTACGACCCATGTAGTAAATAAGCGGCCTTGAGAAATAATCAACTTCCTTTGCTCGGCCATTTTAGCACTCGCTTAACCTTTCATCGACTAAGAGGTTTCCGCCAAGAGTTTAATTGCCTAGCAGTCGATGTCGGCTATGAGGATAATTATTTCTAGGTTTAAAGAAATGAACATACGTTGCATTATCGGTTGGTAATTGAGCGAGAAGATTATGTGTTGTAAAAGAGATATATTTTGAAAATGAATAACAATGTATCTAGAAACTTTCAAAGGTTTTCTTTAAAGTGATACTAATGGTCATTTTACAACCGTCATCAAATAAATTTGAGCTCATTACCTTGAGATTATAATACTAAGTTCTTGCACAGAAGCTCTTATATTTAAGTATAGACAAATGTTCCAAAAAAGTTTTATGATTAGAGACAGGTGGGGACTACAATTACTTTATGCATCAATAATTTTGAATTAAAAATGATTATGAAAGATAATAAAAATTATAGAGAGTAAAAAAATTAATGCATGGATCATTTGATTCACTCATCATTTGTTTTTTTAAAGATCACTCATTATTTATTATATGTTTCTATATTTGAAGGAGAGAAATGTAAATTTTAACATATAAGAGAGAATGTCCCACTTTTTCTGTTCTAAACTATATGTTATTTTAGCAATTTCACATAAAATTATACGTCACTTTAACAATTTCACTTAAATTAAAAAATGTAGTTAATGTTCTCTAGAGAAGAGATATGAGTTATTTTACAAAAAATATCATTCATTAAAGGTATGGAAAACATAAATTAAAAGAAAAACAGACAAGGAAAATAATACTCCTGTCAGTCCTGTGCTATTGCTCATGTGGTTTTGGGACGGATGAGGTAAATGTCTGTTTAAACATGAGGGAATAATAATATCCTAAATGCTATTGCTCCTTTTTCTTGATAAAATAAATGCTCTTACTTCTGTGTGCAAGGAAAAGAAATACATTCAATATAAGTTATTACTACTAGGTTAGAATAGAAGGAAACCAAGTATATATTTTTGTTTGTGTATGGATACAACATATTAATACATTAATTTGGCGAGTTATGTTAGTGAACAAAGTTTAACCCTAAACCAGCTCTTTCGGTTTTCCTCAGACCTCAACTCACAAACTGAGTTGTCTGCCGACCTTATGATTTTGATTTAATAATCATATTCGCATTGACTCTTAGATCTGTCACCTTCTAAATGATGCTCCCCTTGCCATATAGTTGCTGCAATTGGAACCTTGTCGACAAAGAAATTGTAGGGTATGTGTGCTTGTGCATGTGTCACTCACAAAATTGCTTATTTTAGTTTCAATAATTCATGTTAACAACCTAGTAATGTGCTGGAATCGGAAACAACTTGCAAAATATCTCAATCACAACTTGTCATATATTGTCAAAAAAAGAAAAAACTTGCCAGTATGTATTTCCTTATACTTTTTTCTATTTTGTTTGTTTCTCTACTATTCTCTTCATCATCTTCTAACCAGTTAATATCTGTATTTGATTTTACGGTGAAACGTATTGAAAATGATATTGTCTTTTATTAGTTAAACATGAATTTAGTGAAAAGTTCAGATACTCTTATTATTTTCAAGCAAAATTAAATATCTAAATTGAAACAGGAAATTCGGTTGCATAATTGATGCCAAAAGAAACGGTTTGGGAAAGTATCAAGTCATTAGCAATCAATTTCCACGAAGCCGTGAAAATTGAAACAGGAAGTTCAATCACCTTCACTGATAAGTTAAGCAAATTGCTGCTGAAAAGTTGACTTATTAATTACAGGTAGAATAGATAGTTCAGTTGATGCCTATGAATAAAATCTGTCACATCCGCAAGGTGGGTAAGCATGTCACCTTCGCAGAGGGCGGGTGGCACAGGGCGCTGCCACTTTTCTGATGCATAGTAAAACGTTTTTTTACAGTTAGGTAACTTTGAGAAACCTTTGGAGACTAAAAGAGAGATCTTTTAGGGTAAGAGTTGGGTGCTTTTGAGTAAGATCCTAGGATTGGGAAACACATGGTAAATATCTTAAATAGCCATTATAATTGAGTGAGTTGAGAGAGGAAATGAGAGAAATTGAGAATTGCTTTGTGAGCAATTGAGAACAATTTCATAGTTACTTTTGTGATTCTCTCGTTCATGTTTGTATCTCTTGTAAAAGTTTATTCATAGTAGATTAGTAAGTTGTTCTCTCCCCCTGACATAAGTCAATTTTGGCCAAGGTCTTGAGTGTTAGTCGATTCTATTGGACCTTAGATATTTGTATAGTGGTGTTAAATAGCCTTTGGGTGTAGGACATTCGTTAGCGGTCTTCTCTTTGGACAAAGGGGGTGATACCAAAAACACTTCAACGCTCAAGTTAGTAAACGTCTTGGATCTATTAAGTAACTTATGGTAAAATGTCTACGTACTTGGACCAATACCCCTAAGTTAGTATTTATAGAGAGAAATTTTGGCACTTGAACCTTTACGTGTACAGTTGTCCTCAAAGGACAATTGTAGGCAAATCATGAGAAGATATCATCAGATCTAGACTGGATGGCCCAGATTGTCTTAAGTGGTCATTATTTCAAGATTACTGCTTTCCCCTCTGCACTTTTCGCTCGCACCCAGTCAAACTGACCAAAATACTCATGCGTTAGTTAACTAACGCATTTGTAAACCTATGTGTTAGTTAACTAGCGCTGCGTAACTTAAGATGCGCAAGTGTAAAACATTGCGTGAGTTAACTTACGCACTGCGTTAGTTAACTCACGCAAAGTGTTAACACATGTGTGAGTTAACTCACGCTCTACTGATATATCAGTACAACATTAAATGATGTACTGATATGCATTCAATGCAAAGTGTGTCACTCAATCCCGTAATCTTTACACGCTCATAATTGAACCGAATTGCGCCAGTTTAACAAGATTATCGGATAATACGACATAATCGATCAAAATTACACAAAAACATCATTTTTCGCACAATCACATAATCACCAATAAACGATCCAAACGGTTCAAATTACACAAATTCGCCGGTAATGACCCGTAATCACTTAAACACACTTAATGACACGTAAACGATCCAAATTACACAAATTTATCCATAAATTTCTAAAATTGCATAATCTCACATAAACGGTCAAAATTACTCAAATTCATTGTTAAATTACATAAACACAAATTCATTAAAATTCAACAATACGAACACAAATTCGGAAAACATTACACTATTACACTTAAATAAATATTACACTTCAACGGATCGGACAAAAAGATACAAAGTGCTATTCTCAACCATTAACCTAAACATGTAATCAACGTTGCTATCATCTTTAAGAAGTTGTGGATAATACACGATCTTCCAGAAGTCCTCTTCCTTATCCTCCCCCAAGTCTAGGCCTGACACATTTACTATCACATCACGTGTTCTCTGATTTGAACCAATATGGATAAAGAAGTCGTCAAGTTTTGCCTTCAACTCGTTCAACTTGTCGGTGGGGTTTACAGTGAACCTAGCCCTCTTTTTCACATCTACACAACGAACTTCAAGTTTAACTGGATCTTGTGCATCTTCAGACATGTTTCACTTCACAAAAATATAATGAAAAACAAATATGGGATAAAATAAATAGTTGAATAATTAGAGACAAAGTTATGCGAGCAATAATTGGTGTGACATAACTGGCCACCAAAGAAATAATTCATTTCATATATTTATATAATATATAATATTAGTTACATATTGGCCACAAATATCCAAATTACATAACCGGCCACCAAAAAATACGTCGGGGTGTAATACCACCAAAAAATAGGACGAACACCGACCGACCAATTTGTGTCATAACCTATAACCTATCTAAGAACTCTAGTGACATTCCTAAATTGTCTTCTTCTTCCATGTATTCCATGCCTTCAAATTGTTGTTCATTTTTTCCCGGAGTGGGAGTATTATCACAAACAATTGGATTGTGCTCATTTGTTGGTTTCTATGGCGGCTTCGGCTCCTTAGACATGAGCTCATTGAAGGCGTCTTGTCTATCCAAAAACGCAAAGTGCCAATTCTCCGCGTCACTAATCTTGTTGTTCATCCACTCCTTACAACTCGGTGGTAACAGACAACCATCCTTCAAAATAACACAAAGATAGTGGTCGAGAATTAAGCAAAGACACATGATATTGGAATGTGGATTAAGTGGAGGAGCACTTCGGATTGGGAAATATGTCTCACCATTTCAGGCAAAGTCAATAGAACAACGGCTCTATTGTAGCAAGAAGCAATAAAGTGACCCATATCCGGAGTGGTCATCCACTTATCTACCGGCGCAATACCACTTGTACATTTTGGAGGGTATAAACCATTCAAGATTTTGTTATAACGCTCCTTCGTGTCATATATCGGCATGTAGTCACTCTTATGATTTCTCAACTCTTGAATAAGTGTTTGACGAACCAATACATGATCTTCCTCATCCATCGCCAAGTGCCTA
>Ga0315915_1002916_pt1 | contig 21771 bp, 8 predicted proteins | sample MpolbnodulesMG_FD_207738 | JGI IMG/M metagenome (GOLD analysis project Ga0315915, IMG submission 207738) | Medicago polymorpha root nodule microbial communities from Los Angeles, California, United States - branched nodules | ecosystem: Host-associated > Plants > Roots > Nodule | place: USA... | reverse complement strand
TCCTTTAAGAAAAAGGTAATGTTTTTTTTACTAGGGGGCCTATCTTACAATTAGAGCCGAGCCTCTAATTTTAGAGGAACGGTCCTATACACGGTCAAAAGTGCTTATAATCACTTGACTAGTTCAGATGTGACAATGGATGACCGTTGCAATCATATTTTATGGCTTAAGCAAATTTTGCTTAACGTTAATATTTTTATTTGCCGTTTGTTCTAGATTAGATTAGCAACTAAGATGAATTTGTTTCGGAGGAATATCTTAGATTATATAGATTCTTTTTGTTCGGCCGCTTGCGGATTGGTTGAGGATCGAGATCATTTGTTCTTTTCTTGTGCTTTTTATGCTCAACTTTGGCTTTTAATATCGGGATGGTTAGGCATCTCAATGACTCTTCAAGGTTCCTTATTTGAGCATTTTCTTCGGTTTGGAGGTCTTGGGGGTTTTTTCAACAAGTCTCGTTTGGTTTTTAATATTATTTAGATTTCAGCTCTTTTTACTATTTAGAAGGACTGCAATATGAGACATTTTCACAATAAATCGGAATATCTGATATATTTATTAGAAAAGATTAAACTCCAAGCATTGTGGTGGTTTAATCTTATTACGTTGTTTTTTATTTTGACTATTCAGTTTGGAGGTTAAATCCTTTATTATGTGTTCAGGTTGTAACATAATTTTTTTTTATTTTTTTTATTTATCTTGACTACTTTGTGGTAGCTTGTGGTGTATGTGCGCCATAACTTTGATTTATTATGAATTAACATAATAAATAAAAAAATGTTTAAAATATTTTCTAAAGGATAAAAATGCTTAAAATATAAAAGATATTTTTTTTACAAATACTATATTTACTCAATGACGTTTATTTTGTGTAACATGAATACAAATTGGTATCATCATATAAATGACTTGTTAAATATTTGAATAGGAGAAATAATGTACGGAGGCTGAAATAATAACATAAATAATATCAAAATAGTTGGTTTTTCCTATTTCAATTATACTCTATAACAAATTTCGTTATAAGAACACCATATTTTTGGTGTCTTTCAAAAAGATAAGAATTTATATATGTTACATTGTTGGTGTCAATGAAACATATATGTTTAGTTTTTTTAATGAGAAAAAAGATATGCATAGTTTGTTACAATATAAAGGTGCAAAACATATATAAGTATAATTTTTTTAGACATCTATGCTTGTACTTTTAATTAAAATCAAAATTTTATAAAAATAATCATTCGCATTATTCAACGCTAAAAAAAATTATACCCACTAGAGTAACAAAAAAACAGTCATACCAACATAAAGTATTACACTAAACGCTAATGTGTATGTATATATTTACGAGGTTGAAGAAAGGAAATAAAAATATTTTGTATCATTAAATGGCAACGTGAATAATAATATTTGTTAGGTTGTGATCATTAAACGATATTGAAATTAAATGTATAAGTGATAAAAAGATAATAAAATTAAATAGAATCTCCTAAAACAAATTAAATGGAACGGTTAAAAAATAAAATAAAATTAAATGGAAGAAAAAAAACATATTGAAATATAGTATTAAAAAGAAAAGAAAAAGTTCCCAGCGTGAATTGAAGAGACATGCTTGTGAAATATATTGTCGAAAAGTAGTTTTTTGATGTACCATTCAATAACTTTTTGTCAAAGCCCATTCCATTCAATTTTATGCATTAAAAAAAGTACTTTTTTTAGTAAGTACTTAATTGATATTGTGTTTGGCCTAACTTCTCCTTAAAAATGTAGAGAAATTGAAAAAAAAACTGAGTCAAACGATACCTAAGTTTTACCGAAATAGGTTAAGTTCTACCTATCATCAGGGACTTACCCTTTTTTCAAAACCTAAGTCGTTTGTGGATGGTAGCGACAACTTTAAAAAAATATATAATAAATAAATTGACCTTTAGTGACAGAAGGAATCCATTACTATAAGTCAGATGTCCGTAGCTAAAACTTGTCAATATATTGTCGAATGTGTTTCTTGTTGGAGATGATCAAGATCCAATCAATTATGTAACTAATTTTAAACTTAATAAATATTTATTATCATTGTTTAGTGAAATAGTCAATTGAATAATGTCCTTGATTAAATTATAGATTTGTTATCATGATAGAGATGATGATAATGAGAAACAAGCCTTTTATTATTATTTAATCTAAATTGTTCTTTATCGTATGTTATTGTAAGAAGGACATTAATAATTCGGATAGAACAATATATATGTGATATTCTTTATTGGATAAAGATTAATATGTCTCATTTATTAAATTACATATATAGGTGATGCATATAGTGATGTGATCATTGAACTCACTCAACTGAGGATTTATAATAGTCGATATTGCCTTAAATTGTCAATAGAAAAGTTCTCAAGAAAGAATATAATAATTTTCTTTGTCCTGAGATTGTCATCGTAATTAACATGTTATTTATTGTATTTTGATTTTGAACACCTAATACCTTAGGGTGCTAGTTGAAAGGATATATGATACGATTAAATGCTTGTATAATTAATGACTAATCAAGATGGGATCCGTCAACTCTTCAGTTTACTTTTAACATCATATCATATAAAATTGGTTTCTCTGTCGCTCCAGGGAATACTTGAATTTGGAAAATTGGTTGAACCCAATTAGGATGATTGGTACCGTAACATGAGAATTATTCTCATGCACGAAAAATTGATCGACATCATTGATAAGCCTGTTGTGACTGCACCGATTGATCCAACCGATGTTGAAGCAACCAAGACTTATGAGATGTACTTGGAGCAATGTCTCACTGGTAAGTGCATCATGCTAGCTTCCATGAGTTCTAACCTCTAGAAGCAACATGAGGATATGAATCCTTGTGAAATCATCGAACATCTTAAGAAGATGTACGGTGGACAAAGTAGGACAGTTAGATATGAGTTGTCTAAAACTTTATTCAAGTAATCCTTGAGTGAAAATGATCAAGTTCGACCCCATGTGCTTAAGATGATTGATTTCATCAAACAACTTGAGAAGTTGGGGTGCAAAATTCGGAAAAAGCTTTCTCAAGACTTGATTATGCAATCACTTCCTGATTCACTTTCAGAATTTATTGTGAATTTTAATATGAACAAGATGGTCTCTGATTTGCATGAGATGCTTAACTTGTTGATTGATTATGAGAACGGATGGTTGTGATTTGGTGAAAACGAATATGTTGACATTTGGTGTCAACGGATCCTGACTCATATATAAATATATAATATCAACATATACATGTATATCAATATAAAACCATACATTCAAATATATATTACGAAGTCGAAATTCATATAACATATGCAATTAGTTTAGTTTATTTATTTATCATCATATATAATAATATTTCACTCGTTTGTGTGTAACCGTATAGATTAAATACTAAACCGGTACTAGATTAATCAAATTAATATATTAATGAAGGTAGGCATCTAGTAACACTCCTTGGCGTTCAGGTAGTACGAAGTATTACTTTACTTTCAAGAACTAATTAAAATAATATAATATTTTTCTTCTGTCGTTACAACTCTTGTTAACTCTAGAGCATGGTACAATTGTCAAACTTTAATAAGTTAACATATATGACTTAAGAAACTCATTTCTTCTTTCATTCAATTTCTCTGGCCAGGGTTTTTAATTTTATCATAGAGTTCAAACTCATTACCAAGAATTGACGGATTCCACATTGGCTTGTGTCGCGTCATTTTTCGGAGATCAATGCTATTTGATTAGCGTTTGACTCACTAATTTATTTCACGACTGAACATTTAACTTTTTTAAGAAAAGGGGAAAAAATTTCAAACTACCCCATATTTTGAAAAGGTTTAGGGTTCGGGGGTTAGTTACATAAAGGGAATGTGTTAGCACCCTTTATATCCGTAGTACTATACGGAAACCTCTTGATTTTATTTAACGTTTTGTGCTACAAACTTGCTTTGTTTAAAAGAAATGGAATCAAAGTGATTTAAAATAAAGACCTAATTTATCTACATTTTTTATTGATTTGGAAGGACGAGTGTCCTTTGCCTACGTACCCGTGAGGGATCAAAAACTCGTAGTTTGAGGTAGAAATTGACATTTGATTGGTTGTGTGCTTTTATTAGTTTTGAAAAAGGTTTTAAAATGAAAATCCAAGTGGCAAATGAGAATTGGTTTGTGTTTTTTAATATTGAAGAAAATTGCTTGAAGTGGAATTAAATCGATTAATATTTGATTAAGAAAATAAACTAAAAAGTAACGGATCACTTGATCTTGAATCAAGGTTTATTAAGAAAATGTTTTTTGTGATTTTTTTGGATTATGTGAATGTTTTTTGCTTTTGAATAATTAAACTAAAATTAAATTAACGGAGCAAGAAAAGTAAAGCGTAGGTACCTTATGGTGGCATTGGACCACTACGAGGACCTTTAACCTAAACCACCAAGCATAAAAGGTAAACATACACGCACACATGCACCTATTACATAAAACCTATTATACATTCTAGGGTCTGCGGAAAAATAAATGACAAGAAAAATGAATTATTTACATTAAAGCCTAGTTTACATTCTAAAATCCGACGAAAAAATAACTTAAAATTCAAAAATGATAAAGATACATGAATGAATTACATTAAAACCTAAATATACATTCTAATTCTATGGAAATAAAAGACAATGATTAAATGTTGATGATGATAATACATATAAATAAAAATACGATGTAGGAATGAACATAAAATAATGAGTGGAACAAGCAGTGTAAAAATTGGGGGTGCAATCAGTGAGGTGGGGAGTGTAGGAATTAAAAAAAGGGAATCGGGCCTCTAAACAGATGTTGGGCGCTAGGTTTGTAGGAAACGAGTTGGGCTTAGACCGGTTCGGTTCAAGCCTGGGTCGGTTCAGGAGAACCGAACCTGTTCAGAAGGGAGTATATAAGGGCTGTAAGCCCATTTCCATTCATTTCCACACACAATTTCTCTCTTTTCCCCCTCTATTCTCTTTACCGTCCTCTCTCTTCCCTCTCTCACGTGTTCTTCTTTTTTGATGAGTTTTCCGGCGGCGATTGGCCAGCCTTAACTACGGCGCTGCACCAGAATCTGGAAAAACCTTTTTTTGTTGTTTTTTCCGTTAAACTTCCTTTTTCCCGTTCTTTATCCGATTCAAACCCTAAAACTACCAAAAATGATATTTACGACCCCAAATCTAAACACAAACAAAAATTTACCTTTGTAGCTTTCTCGTTTTGAATTCGGCTTTAGGTATGGGTATCTGACTTTGAGTCTTTTTTTCTCTCTTTCTCCTTCTTTGAACCGTGACTGTATCAAACACGTTTGGGATCAGATTGTGATTTGCAGTGCCCGTCTGTGAATTGAACGTGCGTGACTGTGTTGTGGATGACGGTTTTGGGTTGGATGTAGTCGGCTCGGGGTGGATGTGTTTGTAATTGAGTTTGTGCAGGTCGATGTAGGGTTTTGGATCGGCTATGTTTTGTTTCAATGTGGTGTTGGTTCTGTGATGTTTAGTTGATGATGATTGTGACTTGTAAATTTGTTGCAGGTTGTGGAATTAATCATTGGGGGTTTTTGCGCGTTGAAATTTGCAGGTTTTGAAGGACTTGAAAATTGATTTGGGTTATTGATTGCGGTTCTGTGTGTTTGTGTCGTGATACTACAGGTTTTGATGAATAGATCGTGAGTTTTTTGACTATTAATGAATTCTTGGCCCCCCTTGATGTTGTGACTGCAGGTTCTTTTTATAGTGCCAGGATTGGGATTAGGGTTTGTTGAAAGCAACCCATAAATTGTGGCTTTGGAGTGGGATGGGATGATGAATGCGTGTTTCTGTTCCCCTTTGTTACAGCCTGCATTTGGATTGGTACAAATTATGGATATGGACAAACTTTGATATGGACAAAAAGAAAACTAAAAAAAGAAGATGATTACTAATACAAATAAAAAAGGACAAGGTATTTTAGAGTTTAATTAAAAAAGAAAATAAAGATTTTTATAAAGAAAATTAAAGTTAATTAAAAATTTAAATAAAAGATGGAACTAAGATAAAAAATAAAGATAAAGAGAGAAGAGGGTCCGACTCAGAACCAAAAATGAGGTATTTTAAAATACCTCTCTGCCGAATTTTTCACTGAAAATCAGTGATCGATCAGGGTCAGACGGCGTATGAATGTAGGGTCCAACGACACGTGTCAGTGGTATCTTAGGTCAAAAATTGGTGTATGACAGCTTGGTATCGATACAGTTCTTCATGGCGATTTATATGCTCATTCATATCAGTTTTGTGCTCTTGGAGGGTTCTCAAAGAATTCAAGGACAACTTTCTCTATTATTTGGGTTTCGACCTTATTTGTTATCTGGAAAGACCGTAACTATAGAATTTTTGATAATCATTTTGTTCAGCTTACAGGACTTCTTGAGAAGGTTAAACTCCAAACATATTGGTGGTTGAAAGCGAAATACATGACGTTCAACTTTGACTATCCCTTTTGGAGGCAAAACCCTTTATGTTGTTTTCAAGCTGTGTTGTAATTTTATTTTTGGCTTCTTTGGTTGTTGGTAGCCTGACTGTTTTGTACGTAAACTTCTAACAGTTTCCTCTAGCACGCCTTGTGCTTGAGGGGCTGTTTTGTTATTCTTTAAATATATTTTGCTTAGCTTATTCAAAAAAAAAGAATTGACGGATTCTATCTTGATTAATCATTAATTAGAAAAGTATTTAATCATATCCAATATTCTTTCAACTAGCACCCTAAGGTATTATGTGTTCAGAATCACAATACAATAAATAACATGTTAATTACCATGAAAATCTCAGGTCATAGAAAATCATTATATTCTTTCTTGAGAATTTTTCTATTGACATTTTAAGGTAATATCAACCATTAGAAATTCTCAGTTGAGCCAGTTCAATGATCACATCACTATATACATCATCTATATATGTAATTTAATAAATGAGACTTATTAATCTTTATCCAATAAAGACTATCACATATATTTATATGTAAAATCCGCAAGCGCACGGTTTTACCGAAGTAGTAAAAAGAGTATCGTTCCGACAAGGAGTTATGAATTCAATTAACTTTTAACAATGATTAGATTGAAAGTTTAAAGGTTAAAAAGTTGTATTTTTCTTTTGAAAGAAAATAACAATAATAATAAAACGTCTTGGGATTATTTGTTCGTCATGGTGACAAATCCTTCACAAACCAAACCCTAAACCTAGAACTTTATGTTGGACCTATTTTCTAAAGACAAGTTTCTCTTTAAACATCTCCTTTTAGTTGCAGTGAGTGTGTTCCTCTAGCAACCACGCCTATTCTCATGGTTGATTGCTATTGGAATCCTTGAAGTTCGAAACTTTATTGTCTCAAGGTTTGCTAGACTATTCTCATGTTTCACAATCCTTGTCTAAATTCACTTGTTCCAATATCAAAACTTCTTCTTTTGATGCTTCACTTTGATATTTGTGATGATGAATTAACAAGTACTAACCCTCCACTGTCGCATTATGAGTTTGATAGTTGCTAATTCATTATAAAAACGGTGAAATTAGATTAGAAAATAGATTTACATAAAATTAGGGTTCAAGGCTTGGTTTGATAGGGATTAGGTCATTAGACTCATCCAACAATCCCAAGACAAAGAAGTTTACTCACTCACGTTCATTGTAGACATAGAGAAGAAGAAGAAGAAGAACATAAAATAAAATAAAGAAAATAAAGATGAACTTTTATTCAAAGAAACAATTGTCACTTATTGTTTCCAAGAACAAAAGATGATTATACAAGTTTGATGGCTGCTCTATTTATCTTCTAACAATGACTTAAGCTCTAAGAAATAAATCACTAAAGTGTTGCACAAGAAACCACGAGCTTTAGGTCAAAAATAAACTAATAGGAATCTTGTCCGAGAAGCCAAAAGCAGCAAAAGGTGACTCTGGGTGCTGACACGGCCGTGTGGCTGGTGACACGGGCTGTGTCAATCTTCTGATTTGGGGGCTTTATATTTTTGCATCAAATCTTCGTATTTTTAGCCAGAACCGCTCCGAATCTCCTTTCTTTTGCTCCAAGACTTAATCTTTATAATATTCGTTCCTGAAATTAAATAACTTGCAATTGAAGTAAAATAGTTCTAAGAAAGGAAATAAAAACAAATAAAATCTAAATAAAATAGATTCAAATAATATATTAAAAACGCTAATTTATTGACTCATCATATATATTGATCTATCCGAATTATTGATGTCTTACTCACAATAATCATACGATCAAGGACAATTTAGATTAAAAATAATAAAAGATTTGTTTCTCATTATCATAATCTCTATCATGATAACAAGTCTATAATTTTAATCAAAGACATTATCAAATTGACTATTTCACTAAACAACAAATAAGATAATGAATATTTATTAAGTCTACATTTGGTTACATAATTGATTGGATCTTAGGCATCTCCAACAATTGGAACCTGTAATTAGAGAAACGCCAGGACACTATTTTTTTAACACTTTCTCCAACACTCACTCTCTTATTAGATACGTGGATTTCACCCAATAAAAGAATGAGTATTAGAGAGAATGTTAAAATGAGAGTGTCTATAACACTCCATATCGTAATTATTTTAAACTCACAAAATACATTTTAATCTCATATAAATAAGAATTGCAAGGATTTTTCGTTTTGTATATATAACTTTTCATCCATTTGTGTTGGTCACGAGGGTCTTCAAGAAATCATTACAAAATGACCTTTAAGCAACCACACATGTGGATATCAAACGTTAAATCCAAAACTTCAAGGTATTATGTATATGTTCATCCATTTATTTGAGTATATGCTCCCCTTCCAATGGAAGGGTTTCAATACAAGAGTCGGTCTTTAGTTTTTTTGGTTAAATCATCAACTTTAATACCACCGTTGGATCATGAATAGGTTGATGGCCATCACACTGACCTTACATAAACAACATGAATGAATTGAAATCATGTCCTTACCTAAACCAAAAAATTACATATTTGAATCTCCGGCTCAACATCCACTTTTCATCGAATGTGAAACTCTTACTCTTACTCCTACTTCAACTACACACCAACACTTTGTAACATACACCTATTAAAGACCATATCATCAAATATTAATTAAAAGAATTCTCTAAACATATAACATTAAAAAACATGTACGAAAAGTGCAAAAGAAATAAGAGAAATGTTAATTTGTGCCCTTAGGACACATGTTAAGAAACCTAAAGTGAATATTTTATCTAAAAAATTGGAGTAGTGATATATGAACAACCATGTGAGACAACTTATTTGACAACTTCTTTTTTCTCTCTTTTCATTGGTCAAAATCAATGGAGAGAGAAAAAGGAAGAGAGAGAATAAGAGTATAATGTGAATATGAAAGAGAAAGTTGTCAAAAAGTTGTCACAAAGTGGTTGTACAAATATCATTTCTCAAAAAATTGTGCCAATTTATTATTCTATAGATTAAATGTTAATCTTTTATAATAAATATTTACTATTTATGGAATTCTTAATGTGTGTCATATGGATACAAGTTAGCATAACCCAAAAAATAAATAAATTAGAATGGATTTAGAAGCATATCATCTAAAGGTGGATTACGATTTGGTTTACTAGATTTTATGTTGCAAGTTGCAAGACAATGTCGGCTTAACTTTTTGATTACTTGGACAAGTAGTGTATTATTCATACACATTCAAACATGTCCCTTAAGCTCCCATCGTGCATGACAGAAATCCAGCTAGAAAAGTAGTTTGGATTTGACAAAAATTCCAGCTAGGAGAGTGGTTTGGAATTGACAAACATCACTCATTGTCAAATGGATTCTTCTTGAAAACTTTACTTATTAATTGCACTTCAACTCAGATTCTCATGTGACATAACACCCACAAACAACACACACATCACGTACCACACATTCCTTCCATATAAAAATGAAACATGTCTCTAATTTTATTGATAGATGTTAAAAGAGTTACATTATTTTTACACACAAATTCGACAACAAATTTTGAAAATGATTTAGAAGCTTAATGCAATTTAAATATATATTATTTATCTTTATGGTAAATGTTTAAAACTAAAATGAAATGTCACACAACTCATTAATCATCCATTAAGACTTTGTTTGTGAGTTTGGAGGGGAAGAAAGAGGAAGGTTTGGGAAAAAAAGAATGAACAAGTGGAAGAAATAGAGAAAAAACTTTATGATGATTGAATATTGATGTTATTATTTTTATTAGATGAGAATGACAAAAAGAAAATGTATTCATATAATTTTAAATTGTTTTCTGATAGTGTTTCAGCTAGTAGTGTTTTCAAATATACAGTTCCAGTAGTGTTTTCTGAGAAACTTAAAAATGATATCAAATTTCAATTTTCTACTAAACTCATAATTAACATGTTATTATTCCAGCTAGTAGTGTTTTCTGATATGTTTATAATTTAAAAAATGCTAATAAGTGTCTTTAGGGTATTTGATATGAAGTTTAAAATGAAAATTTTATTTTGGAAGTTGTATATTAAACATATTGAAAGTTGGAAAACCGCCGTACCGAACCCGTACTAGGGGGATCCTTCTTCAACTTCTCAATAAATGTCTTCTATTGGAATGCTCGCGGTTTCCTTGGACAGCCGTTGTTGATTGTTTACGTTTTTATTTTTGCTTTTTTCTTTTCGTTTTGGCCTAGTCCCCCTCTTGTATATTTTACCCTTTTTTTAATAAAATTTATTTGAGTTTGGTGGTAGATGATGGCGGTTCTTCGAGGTGCCAACCTAGGTGGGATGTCGTTGCTTCCCTTTGATGTTTGTCCTTACTCCCGACTTATAAAAAAAAGTCATGTTAACGAGTGTCTCTCGGTCACTCTTTAAGCATTCTAAAATAAGCAATTATTTTTAAAAAAAGTCAAATATTTCAATTTCCAATGCATTGATTACACGTTTTTACATAAATACTTATTACTTATAGTCCTTAAAGAGTGTTCGATGACACTCGTTAACATTTTCCATAAAAAAATACACATTAAAAAGATAAAAAATAACTTTTTCATTATGAAGTTTATCAATTGTCTCTGTTGTTAAATCTTTTATAAAAAAGCGCTTGTTAGCAAGACTCTTGTAATTTTTCATCAAAAAAGTCACTCTATATAACATGTACCATGCATGTCCTTAGCAACATAACTCAAAGTGTAGCACTAGAAAGCCAAGTATGAGTGAACTATGGGCACAACTAGGCTCCATACTAGCCACCATAATGTTCATGTATGCCATAATTGAACGTTTTTTACCATCTTCATTTCGTGATAGTCTTCAAATCTATTCACAAAATGTAATAACCCTCTTTTACCCTTACATTCAAATCACTTTCCATGAATTCTCAGGTGAAAGACTCAAAAGAAGTGAAGCATATACTTTCATACAAACCTACCTAAGTGAAAACTCATCTCAACTAGCCAAAAGACTCAAAGCTGAAGTCATAAAGGATAGTCAAAATCCATTGGTTCTTAGCATTGATGATGATGAAGAAGTCACTGATGAATTTCAAGGTGTTAAACTTTGGTGGGCTGCAATCAAAATTGAAACTTCATCACATGGTTTTTCTTCCTTTTCTAATTATAAGAGATACTACAAACTCACTTTCCATAAAAAGCATAGAGATTTAATTACAATTTCTTACATCAAGCATGTTTTGAAAGAAGGGAAAGAAATTGCAATGAGAAATAGACAAAGGAAGCTTTATACAAATAATCCAAGTAGTGGTTGGTATGGTTACAAACAATCAAAATGGAGTCATATTGTTTTTGAACATCCTGCAACTTTTGAGACACTTGCATTGGAGAAGAAGAAAAAAGATGAAGTTATTAAAGATCTTTTGAAGTTTAGAAATGGTAAGGACTATTATGCAAAAATCGGTAAGGCTTGGAAACGTGGTTATTTACTTTATGGTCCGCCAGGAACAGGTAAATCTACTATGATAGCCGCTATGGCGAATTTCATGAACTATGATGTTTATGATCTTGAATTAACCGCGGTTAAGGATAATACTGAGTTAAGAAAGTTGTTAATTGAAACTTCTAGTAAAGCTATTATAGTTGTTGAAGATATTGATTGTTCACTTGATTTTACTAGCCAAAGGAAGATTAATAAAAATGAAAAAAATGATGAAGAAGACTCATTCATGGAACAAAAAGATTATTATCATAGGAAAAAAGAAGAAGAAGAGAATAATAGTAAAAATAGTAAGGTAACTTTATCTGGTTTATTGAATTTTATTGATGGAATTTGGTCTGCGTGTGGAGGAGAGAGGATTATAATTTTCACGACGAATTTTGTGGAGAAACTTGATCCTGCTCTTATTAGGACAGGAAGGATGGATAAACATGTTGAGTTATCTTATTGTTGTTTTGAAGCTTTTAAGGTTCTTGTTAAGAATTATTTGGATATTGAGTCACATGATTTGTTTGATGAAATTGGTGATTTGTTGGAAGTTATTAATATGACACCTGCTGATGTTGCTGAGAATTTGATGCCTAAATCTGTGAATGAAGATGTTGAGACTAGTTTGAAGAATTTGATTCAAGCACTTGAGAGGAAGAAGGTGGAAGAACAAGAAGTAGAAGAAGACAAGGAAGATAGTGTTGGAACTGTGGAAGATGTGAAGGAAAATGGTTACATTGTGAGAGTGGAAAAGGATATAGTTTTGTGATGGAGATTGTTACAATGTGGTTGAAACATCTATTGAGTAACATTATTAGGAGTTGAAATGTGTACTTGTTTCTTTTGATAGGTACTTTATTGTGTTTGTTGATCTAAATGTTCTCATATATAGCTCAATTTGTTCTGAAATCATCTATTATTCAAATATATTATATTAATTTTGAAGTTAAAAAGTTAGACATGTGTCATTCTCATAAAGAAAATGTTTGATGTACACTCGTATGAATGCATATACTTTGAGAAGGAAATAGATAAGAGATGATGATCTGATATGTTGTAATGTGATAGAAAGAGAAATATAGATAAAATAATGTGATGAATAGATATAGGAGAATTTGAGGTGTTTATGGTTGTTCTCATATAGGTAATTGCTTGTCATTCTACTTCAATATTTGACATTTTTGAGTGGAATTTATCCAAAGTTATGTTGAGGGACAACAAAAATTATAACCAATTGCGCATGGAATATTGCTCTTTAGGTACCTATGAATTCTCATTGACATCTCGAACTACCTAAAATACTCCCATAAAAAAATTAGTTACCGTTTGTTGGGATCAATAGTTAATTGGTGTTTCAAGAACGACGATTAGTTACCATTGCCAAGAACAACAACTAAGGGTGAGCTACAAATAAAGACGCTGAACAGTGTCAGAAACTCAATGTTATGTGTTTTTGGAAACACTTCATTTTGGGAACTTCTTCAACCATTCCTTCCTTCCTTCATTCATTCATAAATTTATTCCTTCTTACACGCATTCATTCAATCATTCATACATTCATTCATACATTCAATCATAAAATTATACAAAAATCATCAAAAATTCATTCATTTATTCATTTGATAGTGTAAATAATTGTTTAGGTAATTACATACTAACATTCATCCATTCACCATTTACATTAAACCAAAATAAAAATAAAATGCCACATTTAGTTTTTGAAACCCCTCCTCGCCTTCTTGGAACTTGACACCGAGTGGCAGATGATGACATCCTGTCATTATATAATTTTTAATGTATGTCCATGAGATATTTAGAATTCATAGCAAGTTTAGACTACTTGAAGGTACAAAAAATTAGAAAAAATTGACGAATATAAAGAATGTGAAAACGTGTCACGATAGAATTAGGAACAAAATTTTGTTGCTTATGCCAAAGAAATCGTGCCGCGTTGGCCAAATCGTGACACGATTATGAAGACCTATTTTTGGAAAATCCTGGGAGCTTTAGGCAAATCGTGTCACGATTACCGAGGATCGTGTCACGATTTTGGGCGCAAGTTTGTCTATTTAAGCTGATTTAGTTTATGAAGCAACAGTTCAAATTTTGGAGATCTAAAGTGCAATTTTGAGAGCAAGGAACTGAAGCGATGGCCAATCCATCCAACTCATAGTCAATTTATGTATGTTTTTATGCTTCAATTGATTATGCTATTTGTAATTCAAACTATGAGTAGCTAAATCTCTTAGAGATTAAGTTTGAGATGATTCTGATGTATCCTGTTTGAACCATGTTGCTGTGAAATTCTATTTCTCATGAATATCAATCTACTTTTATTCAATTCAATTGTTCTAAATGCTTGTTATATATTGACACTATATAACTTGAATTGGTAAGATTGAATGACTACTGACCCTAGCTTACAACTTTCACCTAATTGAATTGTTCAAATAAACAAGGTTAGTCTAGGAATAGATAATCGTTTATTTGTGATACTAGGTTAATGTTCTTAAAACCTTCAACGAATATTAGCTCGCCTAATGAATTAGGGACCGTAATCGGAGAAGAGGGTCCTAAGTCAAGGGGATTGATTAAGACTATTTAAGTTAACCATCGTGAAACTAGAGAAATATTCATAGGAAATAGATGTAGTGTACCAAACAGGAGTAATCAGAGGATTCGAAAGACCTGGTTTCATCTCTCCATATACTTTTTAAACAAACTTTATATTCAGCTTATTTAATTTTTGTGCAATCAAACTTACTGCCTCGAGCACTAAAATAATTTACAACTCCTAGATATTAACCTTATTGCTAACTTGAGATTAACACAGTCCTCGTGGATACGAATTTAGTTTTTACGACTATAATAGAATTAGTACACTTTCTAAATATCTATCTATCAGTAGACATTGTCTCATCCGCAAAATAAAAGCAAATGTTAAAACCTATTAATTTTGTTTTTTATTAAAGTAGAATTAAAATATTACCTGCAGCAGGGTAATGATCCATCCATCGACATTATCTATGGTTCAGTAGCCTAAAAAATTTAATGATTGAGATAAACTAATGAAATATCACCCCAAGAAAACTCATTAATTGTGTATACAGTATATATCTCCTAGCCTTTATGTGCTTGTTGCTCTTGTTTGGGAATGATATGCATTCAATCAAATAAAGCAAGTAAGCTTGTATGCAACACGTTTGGTGGATATCATATCTCTCTCATCCTCCCTCCCAACTACATTTGCCAATTGATTTCTTGGGTGTGATGTTCCTCGAATATGGTTTTGATCTAAGAAAATCTAATGTGAGAACCCTTCATATTCTCGGACACACCGCCAACATCATCTTCGATAACACCAAACAACTCAGTCAGAAGAGCTGCACGTTGCTCTTGGGAGATTTTATACATATGGTTGACCAACTTTCCATGAATTAAGATGTGTAGAAGACATGACACATCATCTCCCCAATTGGAAGGTGTAAGTTGTTGGTCTCCTCGTGTCATCGACCAATCAAAGTCGTACATATGCTTGAATTAACATTCTTGGAAGGGTACAACCAGAAGGATGAATTGGATTCCAAAATCAATTCAGATGTGATGTTGAGCATTGCAACTCACTTATCTTGTTGCCATGTGTAATGCATCACAGTTCACATTCGAAAACAACCAAGCCTTATCCCACTATGTGGAGTCGGCTCAGAGTTCATGTTTGCGTCCCTAAAATACAAAAATAAAACCAATTAAATAAATATAAATTAGAAAAACACTTGAATTTGACCAAAATAATATTGCTTACTTCTCCCACCCAAATTCTACCGGCAACGTGAAGAAAGAAATTATGCCGTATATATTAATAAGAAGGTTCACCACCAAATCCATAGGTGGCGATGGGTCATGGTGGTGTGGTGATGGGTGATGTGGTGGTGGTGATGGCCCTTGATGTTGGTCTTCATTTGAAACTCGTATTGATGCTCAAACGCATCTGGTGTAAGGTTAACCATCTGTGACACGTCTATTGTGAGGTTCATATCCCTTCATCGTGCCTACGTCGACCCTTTTAGAAGAAGGGTTCAATGCAGCATTCACTTTGCGTACATAGTTTTGTTGTGTTGGCTTGCGTAGTTTGAGCCTACCAACGTCGTTAACTATATCTACATAACAACAAACATAAAAGAACCAACGAAACATTCTTTGATACATTTCGTCAAACACTTGGAGCATAAAATATACATACAATGCACATTGTGTTATTTCATTTCTTAAACTACCACATTGCACTAAAACTTTGTTTGTACTACATTCACAATCAAAGCATGCATGTAATGATTTACAACTACCCATAAAATTTGTCAATATTACAAAAATAAACCCTAACATATGAGCAGTTAAGAAAAACCCAAACATAGAAAGGTAACCATGTGTAATATCTTTAGGGGTTTTGAGGACTTACTAGATTACTTGCTTGATTCTGAAGAAATTTGATGGTTTATATTTGGTTGTTTTTAAAAGTAAAGGTTGTGTGTTTGTGATGTTTCCTATATATGCGTGTGGAACAAAAATTAGTTGTCGTTGATGAGAGAACGATAATTAACTACCATTATAGAGCAAATTGTAATTAATTGTCGTTGGGGGCATTTTTGTAACTAATGGGGTGCGTGTGAGTAGTGTATAGGTTCCTAAAGAGAATTTTTCTTGCTCATGCTGCTAATATTATTTGGACATAGTTCGGGCCCACTAAAATTCAAACAACTACAGGCCTAGAGCTTTTGAAAAAAAAAAAATGCTTAGCCTAAACTGTAGGAAGTGTTTATTTTTATTTTTATTGTAGACGAAATCGTAAATACCACTTGAAAATAAATTTGAGATTTTGGCTTCAAACTCAAGACATCACGAATATGATACAATTTTGATATTTGTCAATTGAACAAGAATTCATATGTTTATTTTCATCTTTATAAAGACTTAAATATGTTTTATTGTCTAAAAAGATATTTTTGCTACTTCAAAATTTATGGAGTTTTTATTTTAGTCCCAACAACAAATAAAAAAACACCTAAACTAAATGACTTGTATATATGTGTTAGCAATTGAAAGTCAAAGATTTTCATCAAAATTACGACCCAAACTTTTGCTAGAAGCAATATAAATATCTAAATTAACATGTATATTATAAATATTAAACTAATGCAATACTGAAATAAACATAAACAAATTTTGACATAAACTAATGAAAAAATAAAGTAAAACCCTCTTCTTAGTGATTTTGATTGTTATGTATTAAATTCTTGTGAGGGGCCAATGAAGAGAAAGGGAGGGGTAGTGTGAGTATTAGAGTTGTCAGATAACCTCCAAATTCCTAAGTCATATTTACTAAACTTCATAGAATTGAACCTCATAACATCTTGCCACATTTTTTAGATATAAAACTTAAAACCTTCAATAAAATAGTATCCAGAAGTGGCCTGATTAAATAATACAAATATACATATTTTTTATTATATATTATTGATGTGAAAGTATTTACCGATTTTCCAAATAAATAATTTCCAACATAAAATTTGATTCATCATTTTTAGTGAGTTTCTCATCTCAACCGCTCTTTTTATTAAAAAGACTCAAACACGAAATCTCACTTAAGTGATCTGAGTTCAATTCCACTCAAACCAAACCAACCAACGTAATTTTCATGAATGTACATTTAATAAATGTAGTATTAAAAATATTTTTATTCGTTAAGGCTTCAAGTTCGATTCTCTTTATACCAATCGATCGACTAGTTTAACTTCTATAATTTTTTATTTATTTATAGAAAATGTTGTCTATAAAGACATCAATGAATCTCTACACATCTACAACAAGCTTTCGAATCAATCAAGTCAACCATATAGTCACATTCAAAAAGGTCATTTCATTTTAATGGCACCCTCTTCAAGTTTTGCTACTATTGTGGTTGTGATTGGTTTAGTCTTAGTCCTACCTCAAATATTAAAATGGTTAGCAAAATTGGTCAGCACATATTATAACTTTTCCAATCTTTGAGTATGCACATAATTAGATAGGTTGACATAAAAAGCATTAATCCTATAACTCTACATATTCAACGGTCAAACGTGAGGCACACAGCGAATTAGAAAAAGCAATGACAGCCGTTTATTTTGTTACTAGCCGTTTGTTTAGATCTAAAAACTTAAAGTGTTCAATAAAAGAGCACCCAAACGTGGGATTTGGAATGCATGCACTAGTAACGAAACTCACAACTTTATGTTGCTTGCATATAAATGGTCGTCGGATTGAGATCAAATACTTTAAATATCAAGTTCGGTACAATAAATTTTAAAAAGTATTTAAAATTTATATTAAAATTTGAACGGTTCAATATCGTTCCAAATATCGCTGGTGTGTTGTCTCCCTTAATGTATGCGGGCAATCCAAATTCCCACAAGAGGCTCATGCGAATATACATTGATAGAAGAAGTTTTATATGATCACAAATATTTGGGCACATTATTTAGATACACATACGTAAAAATATATCAATTAATTATTTAAAAAATACACAATATTTAATTTTTAATTATTTTCTCCTTCTATCTTTTTTTTAAATGTGTCTCCAAATAGAGTGCTTAAATGGTTGTGACCTAGTACCAAGTTTTTACCACATTTATATCAACATGGTATAGAAAAAGGTATATATAAAGACATAATGAATCTCCACTCATATATCTAAATAAAAGTCTTGGAATTCACCACGTCAATCATATACACTCACATTCAAAAGGTTAACTTCATTTCAATGGCACCATCTTCAAGTTTTGTTCATATAATGGTAGTTCTTAGTTTAGTTTTGGTATTAGGTGGTATTGTCCCTAGAGGTGAAGCTAGGAGAAGAGCCTTTTTTGTATTTGGAGATTCACTTGTTGATAATGGAAATAACAACTATTTGCTTACCACTGCTCGTGCTGATTCTCCTCCGTATGGAATTGATTATCCAACTCGTAGACCAACTGGTCGTTTTTCAAATGGCTTCAATATTCCTGATCTTATCAGCTAAGTTTCCATGCATATTTATTACTCTTATTTTTTTGGGTTTAATTTCAATTTTGTTCTACCCATTTTTATAGACTCATGAATTTAGACCTTCAACTTTTAAATCCAAAAAATATTGCTTCCCATTTTAAATCTTCAAAAATTTCTCTAGACACTGAATTTGAGGCTTATTTTTGTTGTTGTGTCAAATTGAATGGTCGCTAGATGAAGTGTTAAACAATTTTTAAACAATGTTTTTTTTTGTCAAGAAACAGCGTTTTACATTTTATTTAATTCAAACAATTTTTTTTGTCAAGAAACAAGTTTTGATAACATGGAAAATAAAATAATAAAATTGGATACAAAAAATAGTCCTCAGATTTACTGGTGACTTTTTTTTTTTTTATGAAATTTTAAAAATTGAGAGATTATTTATTTATTTTTTAAATTTTGGAATAGGAAGTCAAAAATCGAAAAAAGTGCATTTAAGTCTATTTTTTTTTCTCATACATGTCTAAATACAATGATATTGTAACATCAAATCTATGTTTTTTAAATAGTAGAACATATCTATAACAAAATATCCTTTTTCAGGTCAGCAACTTGGTACTGTGTCTACTTTACCATATTTGAGCCCAGAATTAAAAGGACATAAACTTCTAATTGGTGCCAATTTTGGTTCAGCTGGAATTGGAATCCTTAATGATACCGGAGTTCAATTTGTAAGTAGTTAAATCGAAAAACACACTACCTTTGCTACATTTACTAGTTCATATAATGCATACTCAAATAATACATGGTATAACTGTATAAGTACTATACAGAAAAACCAATTTATAAAGTTAGTGGCCATATCACATGTGACACAAATTTAGAATAGACTCTGATACTATTGTTCTAGATTGCGATCGTAGTTACACTGTAAACCTTTATACATAATACAGCTTCTTTTTTGCAGATAAATGTGGTAAGGATGCATACACAATTAGATTACTTTGAAGAGTATCAACAGCGATTAACGACTTTAATAGGCGGTTCACGGACTAGAAGACTTGTTAATCAAGCATTGTTTCTCATGACAGTTGGAGGCAATGATTTTGTAAACAACTATTACCTTGTGCCTTCTTCTTCAAGGTCTCGCCAATATCCATTACCACACTACGTCAAGTTTCTCATATGTGAGTACAGGAAGCACTTGCAGGTAAAACTATACATACAATTTTGTTTTCCAATTCCTACTTAGCAAAAAATGTTAAATTTGGATCCGTTTGTTTGCATATAATACAAAAATGATTTTGATATTACATAATTTAAATATTAGCTTTTAGATTTTTCTTTTAAAAAAAACCTATGTTATGTTTGTTTACTGTAAAGAAAATTAATTTAAAAAAAAAAACGGAGTAACAATTTTTTTTTAATATTTCCATTTTTTTAAAAAAAGTTTTGACCCTTTTTTTTTTATCAAAACAAAGATTTTAATATTTAATATTTAGAGTTTTTTTCTTAACAAGATTTAGAGTTTTATTTTAAAACCATAAGTTATATAATGCGTTTGTTTACCACAGTAAAATTCACCTTTTCAAAAAAATGTCATCAATAAGTTAGTTCTTAAAATCAGTAATAAACCAATCAAAACTTTTTAAAGTGATAATATTTAGAAGAAAAAAAAAATAGAGTTTTCACGTAAAAATTGTAACAAATGTGTCCTTAATGAAATCTTATGACACTTAATGCAGAGGCTATATAATTTGGGTGCTCGGCGAGTTCTGGTCACAGGAACAGGACCATTAGGTTGTGCGCCTGCAGAACTCGCTATGCGTAGCACAAATGGAGAATGCTCTGTGGAACTACAACGTGGTGCAGCATTGTACAATCCTCAACTTGAACAAATGTTGGAAAGACTCAATAGGAAACTTGGCAGTGACATTTTCATTGCTGCAAATACAGCACAAATGCACAAAGACTTTGTTACTAATCCAACAGCTTATGGTACTAATACTTTATATTAGAATCTATTGCAAACTTTCATTTTCAACAACTAGTTTCTCATTATTGAAGTAACAAATAGTAACATTTAATTTATGTTGTTGAATTAATTGTGTAGGATTTGTTACATCAAAAGTAGCTTGTTGTGGGCAAGGACCTTATAATGGCATTGGAGTGTGCACAACATTCTCCAACTTGTGCCCTAACAGAGACTTGTATGTATTTTGGGATCCATTCCATCCATCTGAAAAGGCAAATAGACTTATTGTGGAGCAAATTATGTCAGGCTCAACAAGATACATGAAGCCAATGAACCTTAGCACCATTCTTTCATTGGATGCTAGCACATAAATTAGACTAATGGCTTTATCAACCATTCTTCTTATACAACTCTACTTATTGTAATCAAGTTTATTCTTAATTTGTAAGAAGCTGTTAAGTGTGTTATTTCCATAGTGTAATCAGGGTGTTACTTTGCTTTCTTCCACATACCTTGTAGGTTTGACCACTTTAATCTCACATCAAAAGATTCTCATTTGTAGGGACGGGTATAACAGGGGGCAATGGGGTCAGCCGACCTCATTTGGCTAGTTTATTTTTAACCAATATAGAGAATCAGGTTTGACCTCATTTGGCTAGAAATTGATGTTCTTTTTAACACCTACTCGTTTGTAATTGTGTAAATCTTTAAAAAATATAGAGAATAAGATAAAATAATAAAGGAGGCTAAAAAGACGCCAAGGGTTTCATCAGTGTACTAT
>Ga0315915_1002914_pt1 | contig 21793 bp, 7 predicted proteins | sample MpolbnodulesMG_FD_207738 | JGI IMG/M metagenome (GOLD analysis project Ga0315915, IMG submission 207738) | Medicago polymorpha root nodule microbial communities from Los Angeles, California, United States - branched nodules | ecosystem: Host-associated > Plants > Roots > Nodule | place: USA... | reverse complement strand
GAAGAAAAATGCAAATCTATGTATTAAATATTTTAATTACTAAATTATTTACCATCTTTATTTCTACAAATGAGTCTCTCAATATTTCCAATCTTGAGAATCATCCCAATTTTACAATTCCAATTTTTTTTTTGCAATCTTAACAATAAGGATAATTTTTGTTTTCTTTTTATTTTTTAACTTTATTAAATAAAAATTGACAGAAACTTGAATTAACAATAATGATAATAATAATTATAATTATAGTGCAATATTATAAATTATTGTGTAATATATATTATATCACTTAGATTAACTTTAGCTTAGTGGTTGAACCTCTCAAGATCAGACCATGAATACAGGTACAATCACTTTGTTAGCCATTTTTGCATTTAGAAGAATCTCAGGTTTAAGTAATAATATTAATATATACTCGTTTGTTCTTCCATCCAACAAGACAAAATAATCAGGTAAAAAAGTTGTTGAACTCTACCATAAAAAAAGAAGATAAAATAATCAAGTCAATAGAGCGCAAAATTCAATATTCTTCAACCATTAAGAAAACTAGTGTAATTTGTACCAGAAGAAAAAGAAATTATTGTCAAGCTTTTCTATTTTGAAGAACATATTTTGAAGAAAAAGAAAATATTAATGTTGGATGGAAGAACATATTGTTTTTTTCAAATTATTATTACTTTTAAATTCTTCTAGAGGGATCGTGCGTGAAATTCTTCTAAATTTTTCCAGTGTAATAATAGTATTCACTTCTATATATAAATCACTAACTTTTTTTGTTTATAAAGGAGACCTTAGCCTGCATTAACAAAAAACAAAGCTGAGAGGTAGAATCCATCATGATATATGAACAAAGAATTAAGAAGAGGAGCAACATGATGCACAGTAGTAATCGAAAAAAGAAGCTGCAAAACCACGTTGAACCAACATATTTGTACACTTATTAGTTTCTCTAGGAGAAAGAGAAAACCGAGCTGGTCCAATCCGTCCTCTGATTGTAAATGCAAAATATGGTTCTTAAGTAACCAACGTTGACACCATTTGTTAAAAAAAAACATTGTAACTATGTTAAAATGAGCTTATGTGGCAATTTTGATGCTGAGTTGGACAACCCACATCAGCAAATTTAATTTTTTAAATTAAATTTTCATAATTTTTTTTTTAAAAAAAAAGTTGTTAAAGAGATTCATTAACGATAGTACGATACATTTCTTTTGTGCAAACCATCAATGGTACATAACATTCATCATAGTCATCTCTTAAAGCCCCCAAAAAAAAAAAAAAAATCAATTTTTCCATCCCAACCATTATCGTATAATCATCATCATCATCATCAATTTTCTCCACCGTAATCAAACCCCAAAAAAAATGAAAAATTAAAAGTCAAACACAAAATTTGAAAGAAAAACTCCCATCAAATCCCTTTCTTATAATTTCAAGTTTTCTAGAGAAAACAATGCAGAATGGTGCTCACAATATTCTTGTTCATGGTGATGGAGATGGTGGTGTGGGGAGGAAGAAGGAGAAGATCATATCTGGTGACGGTTCAAAACTTCAAATTCAGTGGAAACGAGGGAGGTTGCGTTGATGGAGTAAAATTTGGAGGGAAAGAGGTGTAAATGTTGAGGTTACGTTTTCTTAAAATTCCAATCATTTTAAGCGAAACCTCAACTCTCCATCTTCCATAGAAGAAGACATTGAACTCCAACACAACAACCATAACCAAAATAAAATCGAAGGTGGTGAATGAGATAGGTTCTTTGCATGCTACCTCAACCCCCATTTCAAAAGTTGTGCCTACATATTGTTCCTCAACCTGTCCTCGGCCGAACACAAGGGGTTGGGGTTGATCCGATCAAAAAAATAAACAAGGACAAAAATAAGGGACATGACATGGACACAACTGAAACATGAACCAATTTCGTGTTATCCTCTGTGTACTTGTCCTGTCCCAATTTAGTTTAAGGACAAAGACGTTTTTTCAATTTTATTTTATATATTATTTTATAACACTGTCACACTCAACTCTATTCTTTCACACACAAAATCACACTTTCTAATTCATGAATGTAACTTTGCGTTCTTAGGTCCATGTTAGAAATTTGGTGTTTACACGTGTATTGTGTTGTGATGGCTTATTTTATGTAAAACCGCATATAGTGGCATAACACATACCAAGTTTGTAGGTTGACATGTAAGATCTAGTTATGTTATTTGGTTATCCATTGATTCATGGTCACAAAGTTGTTGTAGATCAATGTGTTAAAATCATCAAATAAAATTACAGTTTTGGTTTACAACTTGTCTCAGTGACTAGGTGGTCCATTTAGGCTCATATAATTGAAACAATAGTTTTTCCTTTTTTTTTAGGGAGAAACAATAGTTCTTTTATTGGGTATAAGTATGGTATGAGTTTCTTTACTATAACATTATATGGCTACCGATATTAATAGTGATGTTGTGATATGATTAAAAGAAATTGTTAGATTAAATTTTTTCTTAAAAAATTTAGGTATTGGTGGTTTGTCTCGTGACCAATCTGATGTTGTCTTGTATTGTCCCGTCTTTATAAGATCCGAACATCATCCTGTTTGATCGGATTTTTGGGTTGGGTTTGAATCTAAAAATTGATCCGAACTTATGTTATAGGGTCGGATTTATGTCACATACAATCCCACGCAACCCGTTTTTTGTATATCCCTACCTCTCTCATCTTCTCAAAGTCAATTTTTTATCACTCCATTTTATTCAATCCAAGAATCACCCACACCCATTTAATTTCTTTTTCTTTTTTCAAATATAAAGAACAGGGGTTGTTCTATTATTTGTTTACTGATGATTCTCTTGCGGTGCATTTTTTTTTCTTTCAAAAAAATGGGGTTTGATTGAATTTTTTTATGGGTTTTAAGAGACAAAGATGAAGAAAGTTATGTATCAATGATATGAACTGCTACGACATTTTCTTTATAGGTTTTTTTAGTAAAATTTCATTAAAAGAATAAAATAAATTGATTTGGAGCGTCTACATAAGCCAATTTGAATGGACTTTGATCGAAAATGGTAATGCTGTCAACTTTGTACAACTTGAAGAACCAATTTGGTATTTAAAATTATAAAAGATTAATCAGTTACAAACTTCAAATATTTATGCATATTTACGATGAACCACCGTAATTTTGTGAACTTAAAAAATATGCTATGATTTTATCAATCTCACCGCTCATCAAAACATACAATTAACCATTATAGCACATGTTGCACGGCCTTTGAATCTGAACTCATAGGGTCACTCATATACTTAGGATGTCACATTGTCACTCACTGCACTCGCTTTTGCCTCAATCACTTGACCGTGGCCCTTAGGTGGAGAGTAGTGTACTTTATATTTGTGCTAGCTAGAGAAAAGAAATTGTAGTATAGAGTGTAACCTTAATTGGTGTGCTGTCGCACAATGAAAGGGTGAGACACTAAAGTTAGGGGGTGTGTGGGGTTTCAGAATCAGAGGCAAACACTGTCTCTGGCTACGCTGCCACTAACTGCATGCAAATGCAATGCAATCCTCCATATAGTGAGGGCAGGGGAGAAGACTACTACTAGCTAATGTAAGTGCTCCCACTTCTCTCATCCCACGCTGCATTTCACTCACGTCACTTCTCTTGATTCTCCTTTCTACATTAGCTTGTTTTCCACGGTGCACCCGGGTGACGTAGCATTTGGTAACATCGGTGATATTGATCAACCATAATGTTATAAGTATCTAAAAAAAAACAAAAAAAATCTTGTGTAAGAAAGAAAAGTAAGTCACTTGTAACATTATGGTTGGACAATGACATCAATATTATATCACCACCCAAGTGCTACCTGCTTCCCACGATGCCCTCTATTCTAATTTGCTCGCTTTTTTATTTGGGTGCAAAGAATCTGCTCTCTTTATCTTCCCACATTATTCATGCAATGCAAGTACTTTATGTGCAACAACAACATTGAGAACAATTTACATTTTTTTAATATTAATTTATATATAATATAAATAAAGGATACCAATTGGTAGAATATAGCTATTTTTTCGATTTACACTTCAATTCAAATTATTTTACTTGTAAGTTTTATTTTTCTTTATTCAATTGAATATAATTATATTTTTGTATAAATTCTTATCGGTTTAATATCTTATATGTGGTCCAATGAGTCACACGATATTAAATTACTTTTTTGAGTATGAGACACCATATCACTAGTTTGATATTGGGTTTCTCATTTGTCACATATGTGTTGTGCTATTACATGGGTCTTAGACACCCCACACAAAAATATTAAAAGAAGAAAAAAAGTTATATGTTTTTTATAGACAACCAAGGAGATACGAATTTCTCTTTCACCTAATTAAATGAGAGATGAAGAAAAACACACATTCTAATAATAATAAAAATAATAAAAAAAGAGAATTCTTTGATAAAAAATATGGTTACCAACCCATCAAAATTGGCACAAAGAAAATCGAACTTGAGACATGAAAGAGGAGCATACTTCAAGAACTCAAACCGCCATCATCAGGCCTACCCAAGTGGGTTTTATATATGATAAGTTAATTTTAAAACATGTCATATACTGCATCGCTAATTATAATTCTTATCTTGAATATGAGTTGAGTATAACATACATACATAATATGATAAGAAAACAAATTATTGACTTATCCTTATAAAATATAAATATTGAAATATAATAAAATATAAATATAAATAAAAGAAAAACTAAAATAATTTGATATTAAAAAAAGAATGATAATTAATTCACTAAAATTATAATATTTAAAAATTCTTATTAAAAATTTAAAAAATATGAATATAAATTTAAATTTTTAACAAATTAAATATTATTTTCTTGTATGAGTAGTTTTGTAATATCATGATATAGCTAAAACAAAAATGTTACATATTTAAATTTACACAAGTAGGATATAATATTATCTCGATTCTTATCATGTGTGGTCCAAATATATGATATGACAAGTGTCTATCATGTTATTATTATATTTTATTCTTGTCCAACTTCTTATTCTATCATGTGCATTAAATGAGCCTCAAGAGTTTGTTTGATAAAAAATGGAGTTGCATCTAGGATAATTTTTTTTTAACTATATAGCCATGATATGATAAACTTTTATCATATTCTACTACCTCATCAAACGTTGAATTCAGACACGATATAATAATTTTTTTTTAGGTATCATGCTATAATAACTAATCAATATGCATGTTGTATCTCTTATCCTCATGGCCATAGAGTATTATTCCCTTGTGAAAACAAAATTCCCACGTTATATATAGGAAAAAGATTGTTAGACATTCAAAAATCCTTTGACATCTTGAAAGATAAAGAGATAAAGAAGTTGATGTGATGCGTTGTTGATGTGATAAAAAGAGACAAATAAAGAGAAAATAAGGTGTTGAAGGAGTGTATAAAATTTAGATGTATTAACTATATATTAGAGTTTCTCTCAAAAAATATTATTAAGAGTTGTATATAAGACCTTTCTCTACTTTGCACGTCGTTCAAATTAATGTTCAATGCTGTATACACATATATGAAATGACAGACCCTGCATTATCCATCTACAATTTCCTGTCAAGAGAAGGTGCAAAAAGACATTACCCACCTCTACCACCACCTTCAACACGCACTTTTCAGTGCCACTTCTGCCACCGCAAGTTCTACTCTTCTCAAGCTCTTGGTGGCCACCAGAACGCACACAAGCTAGAGAGAGCTGCTGCAAGAAGATCAACCAAGCCTCGCCATACTTTTCATCATAACAATAATAACGGGTCCTTTCAGTCTTCTTCTATCATAATCACTGACCTCAGGCCCAGGCCCAAGCCCAAGCCCGAAATAGAACATGCTCGTTTCTTCCACAACTACCCCTTGCTAGAAGTTGAGCCTTTTCATCAGCTCCATGCTGGGACTTCCATAATTTCTCACGATACTACTCCTCCTACTGAACCTTCTGATCATGCCAATCTTGACCTCACCCTTCGTTTGTGAAGCAAATTGTTTTTTTAATGTTTATCTTTGTCGTTAGTCTTTTATTTATGGTCACAAACATTATCTAGTTTTAGTAGTAGTTTTTATTTATATTTTTATGTTGACCATCATGATATTACAACGAAAAATGGAGGTCTCTCTCTTCTGTTGATCACTTGGTATAATTTAAGGGGTTTCTATGGTGCAGTTAGGAAATTGACTTTTTTGAAAAAGTTAATTTTAATGTTTGATTCATTTTTAAATTGTTGATTACTGATTAATGATCTATAGTAATTCATCTAGTAATGCTTGCAACATCTTGGACTTACAAGTACTATTTTATCGTTGGCATTTTTAACATGCAAACAGATTTGATGATATTATGTGATAGTCTTAAGTGTTACACTTTGTGGGGTGTTACACTTAAAACAAGGTAGAATAAAATTAGATTAAGTGTAGTCTTGTTAATCTGATGAATTGATGATACTATGTGGACTGAACTTTTGATGTCACTGTACAAACAATGGGGTGTTACTCACTACAATTTTGATGTTATAGTGTTAACTTTATCAAAAAAGTCATTTTCACGACTTCACCATAGAATTTTCCATAGTTTAATTATAAATATCAAATGTTGGTTTCAGACCAATTCTCAAGCTACCAATGTTTCCCATGAAGCATATATACTCTTTGGATTAGGCGTGCTCAGTGTTGGTCACATGTATAATTACACTGAATCATGTGATTTTCTTAAATTATTAACGGTATCGACGTATCGATGTTCATGTCCGTATCGGTGCTTGATAGGTTGGTTCACTTTATATATCCTTTATTTATAGCAATTAAGGCATTTTCTCGGCTAATGTTAACATTTGTAAGTGGTGTTGCCTATAAAACTATGTAAAGAAGAACAACAAAACACGTGTATTCAACGATAGAAACAAAAACCAACAAAACACATGTGCACTTTGTAGTTTATGAAAAGTGTTCATAGCATTTCTTTTATGGAACCAATCATGTACGAAATAGAGAAAAAAAATACATTCAATATAAGATATACACGATTAAGGGTGTTTATGGGTTGGGTCAACCCAGAAAATCCGATCAAACCCATCCAAAAAACCAACAAAAATGGGTTGGGTTGGGTAATTGGATGAGTATGGTTTCTAAAAAAAGAAAACCCATGAAAATAAATGGGTTTCGGGTAAAACTAGACCCAAACCCCAAAAAACTCACTTACCTAATAATGTTAATGTTTTTTATCATTATTTTCATAGGGTAGAAGAAAGTTATATTTCCAAAACATACACATTGTATCATATATATTGAAAATCAAAACATGATACTAATGCAATTTTATGTCATGCAACTTTAGTTTGTTGCAAATATTTTATGATGAAGTTTATTATTTGATATTCTATGATGCATAAAATTATAGTAAAATAAGTTAAACATTTTTTTTAAGAAAATTAAAAAGTAGAATACTATTTTAAAACAAAATTACGAGGACTTGTCATTTAGTCATTTAATATTAAAAAAATAGAAAAATAAGTTGGGTAACACATTACCCAATCCAAAAATTAGAGGGTTTGCCCAAACCCACTCAATAGTATAACGAGTGGTTATTTTACCTCACCCAAACCAGAGTATCATATTTGGTTTGGTTTTGGGTTTGGTCAAACCCAACCTAAATCCACCCACGAACACCCCTATATACGATTTTGTGGTGAAGGATTGCAACAATGAGACTTTATATCACAGACATGTCATTCCTTCCGGTTAACTATCATGTGTATGCAACTGAAACAACACACACATGATAATTTAACAAACGAAGTAACATATAAATTTTAATTATCTATTTTCCTACACACTGTAGACACAAATTTATGGTTGGTTGGGAGTCGAAGGAGTCTATCTTGCTGATCAGGGCCGACCTTTAGACGGTGCAAACAATTCTATTGAGTTGGACTTCCCAAATTTTGAGGCTCAAAATATTTTTTTTATATGCATAACACAAAGAAAAATCAAATATATACTTATAACGCACAAATATATCAGAAATATTAAGATGGTCTGTGGTAGAGAAATGTGTTGGTATTGTTGTTGTCCTGGCTTCAACTCCCACAAGCCAAGGTAAATACTTTTTCTTACTTTAATTATTTTTTTAGCATGAATGTGCCTCAATTTAGGTTTAATTTATCATAGATTTGAGTTCTAAATATCCTCAATACTCTCCTCTCGTTTAAAAACACAATATAATCTTTATTTCTATTTTTTTATAACACCGGTAACTTCTGCCCTACATTACCATGTAAAATAGAAAAACTCTAATTATAAATTTTTATTTTCTCTTTTAAAAAAAAGTTGTGTTTTTATTTTATTAGGGGACCTATCTTTATTATCGGAGCCTCCAATTTTATTGGATCGGCCCTACTGTTGATGCTGTTAGAACATAGACAAAACATAGTTGAAATTTAGAGAAACATAATAGGTTGTTGCAAGAAAATTCTGTTTTAAAGGTACACTGTGATGCTATAATAGCTCATTAAAATACTATCACGAGGCTGGTTTATTCGGAAGGACTGATTAAGGAGAGTAGGAAAAAGGCCTATTAATGTGATGAGTTTTGTTCATTAGTACATCTTGCTTAGAAAATAAAAGAAAAAATAACCTACTATATGATAGGGAATACCAAGATCAGACTAGTATAGTACAATCTCTTTGGCCCTTGTATGATTGTAACTAAATAGCACACTATGATGCAATTCTCATCTTGGACCTTGGCTGAAATTACTTTAACTAAATAGGTTAGGAATCATAATTTATTAATGTGAATTAGTCTGAATCTAATTTCATGGACCATCAATCGCTTCAATTATCACAACATATAAATGTTATTACTGCACGTCCATCATATTATTTTTTTCTGATTTAATTTGAAGGGATGGACTCAGACTCAATTGAGAGGACGAATATTTATGACTCTAGTGTGTCATCTTTTGTACTGTTTCACCTCTGTACTATTTCTAGTATTAGTTTCCCTTTTGGTAAAAAACGATACGTCATCAAATTTGATATCTAAGGTTGATTAGCTCAAATAGGAAGTAAAACAACATATGACATGAGAAGATGAAGCCCACTGGTTTCAAATCAATTAATTGTAAAGTAGATTCCTATATTAAAAAAAGGACGGTGTGATGAGACATTGGTGTTTACTTCGTGCAATTGTTGGTGGTGTTAAAGCATTAGAAAGGGACCTTCTCAATACATGTAGCTAGCTTGTTGTAGCCAAACTTTTATGAAACTAAGCTTAGGCGCTAGAGGCTAATTTTATGACCATGTTTTGAAAGCATTTCAAAACTATGAGTACCTATAAATTGCTTTTCAATGGGACTGAATCATAACTTATTCCAATTACTTGTAGCTTGGGGGAGGAATAGGCACTCATATGATGCATACAGTCCGGTCTATTTAAAGTGCGGTTTGATCTAACTCGTTTAATAAATAGATTAAACTCATGTTTTTAAAAAGTCTTTTAATCTAAATAGATTAGGCTAAAACTTATAGAAAAGTATATACCAATTAGAACGACTCATTGAGATTTTCAACGAGTTACAAAACTCTTGGTATTTCTCTCATATTCCAATTCCAACGAATACATATTCTTTTTGATATTATCCTCTTAATCTCTTATTGGTGTCATTTCCATATCATTTCAAATTACAAAGTAAAGAACCCTATTAACGAAAATAAAATAAAATAAAATACAAAGGCAATAGGTCAAATACATGCAATATTTACTTATTAGCCTCTACAAAATAGATGTACAAACTCTACAAAATTTTATTGACAATAGTACTAATTACTATTCCAGGGAATGGTTTATAATTACCGTTTTACCGTTCCTGCAGCTGTCGTTCAACAACGAACAGGTATTTTTAAAAGTTTGAGGTGTTTGTATACCATTCCTAAATGTTCAAAACAGTGTGCCGGTGACCTAGAGGCTAAGATGGAATGCAATCATAGTTAGGCAGGGAAATACCAATCCGGTTTCACTTGAGTGGTAATGCGTGAGAAATATAAGTCCCGCACTTCTTTGGATCAATGAAGCAGAACAAAAATGAATACAAAGTGCATTAGTAGTCTAGGCTTTTGCCGTCAAGCTAAGTAGCTTATCAGTGGTTGTTTTAAATTTTGAAAAGCATATCCTAATTAGACTAATGCACTTTGTATTCAAGGGTCAAGTCCAAATTGTTCAAACTTTTAGACCAATACACCTCCTACGTTTGAACACATATCAACATGAACAATAATTAGTTAGTCATAAACCCAAATAAAAAGTAGTTAAGAACATATACATGAGTGAGAAAAAGTAAAAGAAAATTGAATTAAACATTGTGTTTTATTTAAATAAGTATATAATATATACTTTACGTTTGTCTAAATCATTTTTATTTAGGCTTGTGTCATAGCAAGTGTTACTCTATCAATATTATACATGATATGATCTCCCCACCGATGAGCAGTGTTTGTTGCATTAAACTTTTCTTATAAAATAGAATTCTATCTTAATTTTTGTTTACTTCTCATTTCTATGATTTTGGACCATCGAAAATGATTTTTAAGTGGACCTTCTCAAAACAGATTTATACTTTGAGTTGTTTTTAGACTATTTTTTTAATATTCGTTGGCACCTTTATTTTTCACCCTATAAATTTCTAACACGTCTTCTATAGTTTTGGATTATATAATCCAAACAACGTAAGTATCCTATAAAACCTTTCAAAACACGTCAAACAACATCGCGAGAAGAGTATAAGATGAAAAAAATTCCCTTATTATTTTAAAAAACTATACTAAATGGATGTAAAACTCTAAAAGTGATTATTTAAAAACATAATATATTCAATAAAAAAAACGTTAACTGGTGATCCGAAGTAATTTAACACAAGGCCTTGCATTGCAAGACTTATCCCAGCTAAAGTCATTCTCAAACACTAATTATTCAATTAGCATTTGTTTTCGATAATTGATCCTTCCATACATATAAACTTATATATGGATTAATCTACTGGCAGAGCCAGAAAAAAAAAGTTCGGATGGACTATAATATATAAACACAAAATTAAAGTTATAATAACCATTAAACACGAAGTTGAAATGACAGATTTTACTAAAAAGTTAGGGTTGACACTTTAAAAAAATGAATTACATATTTTACAACTGGTATAAATCATGAAACTTTTTTTTATAGTACAACTGTTATCCAATAGAATTTTCAGTTGACAAAATAATATATGGAAGATTTGAAACTCTTGCAAATTTGAAGGTCTATAAGTCTAGGCTAACCAACTAAGTATAAGCATTAGCAAAACTCCCGTATGCCACTTTTGAAATCGCCGAAAACTAAAACCGTTGAAAAATTGTTTAAAGTCTCTCAAAATAGACCTGTAATTTTATTTTATTTTTGAGTGGGCCACTACATCACTTTGTGGGATTTGAATCTGTCAAAAATAAAAACCAACACATAATTGTATAAAATCTCGCAAAATAGACCTACAGTCGTTAATTTTTTAATTTTTCGGGTGGGTTAGCCCATGAAAGGCTCCACCTCTGGATTAATCTCTAATTCTTTACAATTAAGGCGTGCGATTCTTGACACTATATTGTTTAAAAATAAAAAATAAAGACTAAATAATTTACTCATATTCTTTTGATAAACTAAATATATCTACTACACACAGTGATAGACAATAATCATCTCTAAGTAAGTGAGATTCGTTTAAGGAATTAACCCATCATAACAAATATTTTTCTATACATACATGTCATTGATCAAATGATATGTGACTGGATCAATAAACTTTGATATCATATTAGATTTTAATTTTATTTTAAATCTAAGTCATCCTTACAAAAACAAACTTATAAAGAAGTGATAGTATACTTTATTTTCGATCTATGTGGAATTAAGTTTTTCGACTAGAAAACCCCGCATATACAATATAACATCTTTATTATGCAGGCATGCGCTCTTACCAAGTTACCACTAGTATGTCATAATATTTTTACTTATAATAACAAGAGACAAAATTCACGGGTTCCCAATTTCATATGCAGTACCTCTCGTGTTTATAAGCAAAATGCATCACAGATTAACTCTACATATAAATTGGACGCGTTTTAAACTGAAACAATATGGTTTAACCGTCCACATAGATTGATTTGGAACGTTAAAGATCATCATTTGTAGTCAAAACGCGTCTTCCACAATTAATCTTCTTTCTGTCACCAACAATTTCATGCAAGCACCGTCCTTTTTAAAACTTGAAAGAATTAATCCTCATCTTTATTATTTTACAGAAAATTTTCGACGTATTTTTTACCATATATATTTACGTATGAGGGTAATGGATTATGTGTTGTAATTGTAACTGCATGTAATTGATTGTTGAATCTGGACGGTCCTAATTCTGACCTAAATTAATTACTTCATACAAAGTAAAACAATGACTGTGGAAATTTGGGTCCGTATATGAGCTGCACACAACATTTATATATTATTTCAAGTGATGAGCAAAAAGCACAAAAACAGGTTTCGTCTGTTTTACAGGGAAAATACATGTGTCGGTTAAATCTCAGATAGAGTGTGGTCTGCGTGACACATACCCTAAAATATGTAACATTTGACCACATGCAATTAATGAAAAACCAAAGTCCAATTGCTTATGCTTCACTTCTTACGAGTTCATATGTCTAAATTTATAATAATGATATAGTTTACTGAAAAAAATTATATAATTAAACATATTTTAATGATATAGTTTTAAACTACTTTTAACTGAAATCTGTGGTTACTTTCGTGCCTGTATAATTGCGTACACTAATTTTTGATTAAGAATTTGATCTTTGATTTGTTCGCATGAAAATAGTATATAATTTAAAAGAGGTCAATCTCTAAAATAGATTCTAATTACCTACATAAATCTTTTATAGTGGTGTATTGGGATAATTTGGTTTACCAAGTTAGTGCCAACACACACAAAATGAGTTCTCTTGACCATTAGTTTTGTAACTCATCTATATCTCTACATATCATGCATACTTTATGGGTGTGTTTTCTTTCTTTATACTACATATGTCACACATAAAATAGTCAACTTGTAAATAAAATAAAAAAACTGAAATAAAACTAGCTATATGTCGCCGTAAGTTTAGCTCAGTTAATACAGGCATTATATAATATATGCAGATGTTGAGGTTCGAACCCTAGACACGCCCATACGGTGTTCATGTGTATGTTGGTTTCAATTTTGGATGTGGCAAAATCTAGAAGTTTAGCTAGAGTTTATTTTGATAGGTTTGATATTGTATCAAAGTGGAATTGATTTTGACTCTAGGTTTTTACTACAAACATGATTTTTACAATCAAATCAAATTTATTATTCGACTCACTTTTGCTCAAATGTATTCAAATATAAAACACACATCTAACTCAAATCGTATAGTATTTGGTATCACAATGGCCGCAACAAACCGTATCCGCAGGTATTGTGCAATTGCTAAGCACACCAGTCACTGAATTCAGTGCAATATACAAAACCGCGTCAACCATATGATGTGTATTCCATATACAGAAGAAAAAACTGATAGCTAGTTAACATTTTAATTTGATCCAATTTGGTTTTTCTGCATGCATACGTAACTAAAATGTGCATATAAAATAAAATTAATACAAGAAATGGCACGTAGCTATGTATATTAATGTCTTAGCGGCATGGTTCACCCATATTCATTCACAATTTCATCTTCTTTTTATAGAAAGTGAAAATGAAAAATTACCGTGACAACTCCACATTTTTTTCATGGATAACAAGTAATTTTCTAAAAATGATTACATCAGCCTTGGCAAGTGAAAAATGTCTTTCAATCCCCACTATATATACTATACATGTATTTCCCTTCCATTGTCAAATGCTAATCCACACCAACCAACTTCATAAAGCAAGTACTACACATTGCAACAAATCCAAAATGAAGCCAACCATTTTATTAATCTTCTTAATGTTCTTGCTCCTTCCCTTTGCATTTGGTGATCTCAAGGTTGGATTTTATAGCTCTAGCTGCCCAAGAGCAGAGTTGATTGTACGTCAAGTTGTTGAGAGAAATTTTAATCAAGATAGATCCATGACTGCTGCCTTGCTCCGTATGCACTTCCATGATTGCTTTGTCAGAGTAAGCTCCAAATTAAATTAACTAATCATTTCATCCTATATGGAAATGGATCCTCTCAATTGAAAAAATATTGAGGAAATTATATGGAGATCTTTAATCATTGATCTTCACATTACCAATGATTAAGATTAATGGTAGATATTAATCATTGATAATGTAGAGATCAATGGTTAAGATCTCCACGTTATTTCCTAAAAAAAAAATCAATTGAGAGAATCCACTCTCAAACAATTAATGGTAAAGAATCCATATCATTGAGAGATTTTTCACTCCAACAATTTTTTTAATATGAATATTTTTTGTTAAATCTTATTATAATACAAGACAAAATACATATACACTAATAAATAAATAAATCAATTCAATTCCCCTCTATGCTCATGGCCCTAAATATAGGGATCTACATTCATAAATTTTGATTACAAAATATTTCTTTTGAAATCTGTAAATTCATGTAGCAGTTTGGTTTTTTCCATTTCTAATTTTTTTTTTCCTCATATTATTGCCTGAATTTTGATAGAATATATCACTTTAAGGGCCCGTTTGATGGTCAGGATAGGATAGAGGCAAGATATGATTTAAAGCTGGATAGAGATAGGATATGATAAGAACATGATAAACATTAATCCTATAATGTGTTTGATGCGCAAATGATATCATTATAATTAAATGAAAAAATTGCTCTCATCATTAATTAAATATTCTAAAAATGACATGTTATTAATTATAATAGAAAATGCATGCTATCATTATTTTAAAAATGACAATATTTTAAAAATGGCAGAATATCTAGATAATAAATAAGGAATGATCTTCTAATCCCATCAAGATAATTTCTAACCCAGCTTATACTCATGATAGAAATTACAAAGAAAAGTCAGGATAGGATAGGAAAATGGTTTATTTTATCTTATCCCTTTGGTGCATCAAACATGGGATGTCTTCCTATCCTGACCATCAAACGGACTCTAAACTGAAATAAGCACATAATTTTTTTTTATTATCATCACTGCAAATTAAAGAATAAACTAATGATGGAAAAAATAAAATATACCTCTATTTTTAATTGTTATTAACTTTAGTTTTGTAATGATACAAGATTAACATAATTGTTGATAAATAATTGTTGCAAAAGGAGTTTCATTTACAAAGAACCTTTCATAAAAAACTGTTTTCTAATTTTAATTTATTTTTAAATAATATTTTTTGAGAAAAAAGAATCACATTTATATTCTTGCATTTCGCGGACAGTATTCTTCCTAAAGAATAACATTGCTCTTAGATCAATATATATTTTGTCTTTCTTTAATTTTTCTAGTCATATAATTTTTTAATAGTTTACAAAATTTATCAAGATATGTATAGTATAAAAGTATGACTTCATCCCTAAAAAAATGTATAACTTGTTCGGTCTTTTATTTCACAATGAATAATGGTGACCACATCAATTGCATATTCATCATAATTTTTAGTCAGCTGCATATTTATCTTACTCTACATATATACTTACCAAAATTGACTATTTTGTTGCGAACAATTTGGTTGATTAAATTTCAGGGGTGTGACGCATCCATATTAATAGACTCAAAGAAGGGCAATGAATCAGAGAAAGCAGCAAGAGCAAACCTTACTGTAAGAGGATACAACCTCATAGATGAAATCAAAAGAATCCTAGAAAATACATGTCCATCAACAGTTTCATGTGCAGACATAATATCATTAGCAACAAGAGATTCTGTTGTCTTAGCAGGTGGACCAAGTTACAATGTTCCTACAGGAAGACGTGATGGATTAGTATCAACTGTTAATGATGTACATCTTCCCGGGCCAGAATCCTCAATTTCTCAAACATTACAAGTTTTTAAATCCAAAGGCATGACATTGGAAGAAATGGTTACACTTTTAGGAGCACACACTGTTGGATTTGCTCATTGTAGTTTCATTGGAAAAAGGCTTAGTAATGATAGTTCAATGGACCCTAATTTAAGGAAAAGGTTGGTTGAATGGTGTGGTGTTGAAGGCAAGGATCCATTGGTGTTTTTGGATCAAAACACTTCTTTTGTGTTTGATCATCAATTTTATAATCAGATTTTGTTGGGGAGAGGTGTGTTAACAATTGACCAGAATTTGGCTCTAGATTCCATTTCCAAAGGGGTTGTCACAACTTTTGCTAGCAATGGTGAGAATTTTCGAGAGAGATTTGTTGATGCAGTGGTTAAATTGGGAAATGTTGATGTTTTGGTTGGTAATCAAGGAGAGATTAGGAAGAATTGCAGGGTTTTTAATTCGTAGTAGTTACAATTCGGAAGATTTGTATTGCACATATATGCAATATAAATATAAAATAATCGTATATATAGAAGATTGCTTATATATTTGATTGATTATAACTTACATTTGCTTATTGTATCTCTCTCATTTAACGATCTTGTATCCAAGTTCAATGTCCAAAAAAATTATTATTATAATTATCATTATATTATATTCAATATTATATTCTACTTAATTTAATTAGAAGTGTGAATGATAAATATGGAGTGTTGGTAATTCTATGTTGAAATTGAAATTTTTGTGCAATATATAATATATTTCTACAATTTGGAGTATTTTGATTAAAAGCCAAACAGAACAGAAATAAAATATGGAAAAGATTCTCCATGGTATTATGGAAAGAGGATTTTTTTTTTTTTTTTAAAGAAGAAAGAAATCATGTTAGCTAGCAAATTTCTACACTCTTTTGTCAACTCCTTCTCCCACCCAAAAAAGATCCTTCTCCAACAGGGACGGTCCTATGTGTAAGGGTGTATGGGACAAGGTCCTCACTTACTTTTGAAAAGAAAAAAATTAGTATCTATAAACTACAAAATTAATTAGGTCATTCTATTAAGTGTCTTAAGGGCAATACTTTTTTTTTTTAGAGTCTTAAGGGCAATACTTAAGATAGCAAAAATGGAAATTTGGTATTGGAAATAACATATTTTGGATTTTCAAAACGTTGATTTAAGTTGAATTACACCACATTTGAGATAAAATTTTTAAACTTGTTTTTTTAATAATCATCTAAAGGGTGCGCTTTAGCATTTTTAAAACTAATTACGACATAAGGTGGAAGGTAAAGTTTAACTTTCATTCACACTATAAAACAAGAGAAATTCTTGCAAGGTCTTGCCCTTAACACGTCATCTTTGAGCTCATCCAATCAAATAATTTTCATTAATTAATTTAATACCAAAATGGCAAAAAAAAAAACTCCTCCTACGCTAACCCACCGATGAATTCTCAGTGGAGTTAGTCTCTCTCTCTTGTGCATCTCTTTCATCACACCAATAATTCAAGTCTAACAATTATGTGACGAATTCATTGTTTTCTAATTCGAGTCTCATAATTAAATTCAACCTTCCACTACGGTTTAATGGTGCAAGCCCCCAAACCCAAATCTTCAAAACTATTTGTTAATAGCACTCCACTTGTTTGACACATAACTCCTCTCTAAAACTACAGACAATAGCTCTGTAGAGAAATCCATTGAACCAAAGTGGAAGAAAAGTTGTATACCAATACACCACTTCAAACTGTATATTTTTTAGCCTCAGTTTTGGGAGTTTGATGATTAAGTTTTTGTTGATTAAGAGTGCTGAAATTATTCAATGAAAGTGAAGTGGACATGTTTGACTATAAGAAGATGCAAGAGATGATGTTGTTGGGAGTGAACATAGTGTCTGTGAGTGAAAGCATTTTAGGAGAAGTTTACGAGGATTTGTAGGAAAGTATAGTGACCGTTAATAGATCGTGTTGTAATTTCCTCATAAAACCTATTTAATTTGTTTTATTTTATTAATTAATTAATGAAAATTATTTGATTGGATGGGCTCATAAATGACGTGTTAAGGGTAAGACCATGCAAGAATTTCTCATAAAACAAACTTCGTTCAAAATGTTGTGTTTGTGTTACTACACTACTTAAAATTCCTAGGTCCGTTCCAACTCCACCCTGCACCCCATTAACAACATTTAACATTCTCTCCAAAGTTACATGTTTATTAGCTGCCAAGCTGAAAAGCCTACTAAACCTTTCCTTCAATTCTTCCATGTCTAGCTACAACTCATGTCAGGAAATTATACATCGTACCCCTACAATTAGCCTTTTACCCCAAAAATAATTAAAAAAATGTCAATTTTACCTCGATCATTTCACTTCACCCCACCAAATGGATTTTAATCATCTTGCTCCTTTCATTCTCTCCTTTACAAATTTGATCTCTCAAGAAAGAGATAAACACAACTTGGTGAAGGAGGGAGAAAGAAATGATCTAAATATTTTCAATACATAAAATTTTAGATCAAAATTAAGAAAATTTCATCGCTTGTTATCTGAAAAATTGGTGGAAAGTTTTCCGGTAAATTTAAATGCATATTTCATAAATTTAAGTATGATCCCAAACCATGAAGTCATGGGAAAGTGAAATAGCAAGGTTCTATTTTACTTATCAGCACAAACAAATCCTTGCAATTCCACTAGCTAGTACTATTTTACTCCTAGCAGAGTCAATGGATCATTAATTAGGGTTATTGATAGAAAAATTGAAGCATGGGAAAGTGAAATAGCAAGGTTCTAAGATCAAGATCTACCAATAATATAAATTGCATATGTTATGGTGGGGTTTGATTTCTCAATTTCAGTTAAAATTGAGGTGTAATACACATAGGTCCCGTTTGGATTAGCTTATTTTAAAGCTTATATAAAACAGTTTATGCAAATAAATAAGTTTTTATGTATTATTTATAAGTTTTTAAGGTTGTTTATGAAAAAACAGTTTATGAAGATACGATTTTTGCTAGTGAGAGCTTATAAATTAAAATAAAAGCTTATTTATTTACATAAGCTATTTTTCATAAGCTCAAACCAAACGGGACCTATGAACTTTTATATATTTGCAAAAACTGCCACGTGTAAAATTATGTCCGTCCTCCATAGGTTACATGGATTGGATTTAGTCCCAAATTTCCTTCGCTCCTTCCAAACAACTAGGCATTTGTAAGGTGTCTGTAAAGAGTTTGTTACATTTCAAAAATATTTAGTCTTTATCCTTTAATTGAATATAGTGCTAGTTCAAACCATTTTCAGCTGCGATGTTCTTCTGCTCTACATTTTAGTTGAAAAAAGCAGGTGGCTTCACTGGCAGGCTGATACGACATTGCCAGTTGTTTTGTATATCAAATATCAATGGATATATTTCTAACTTTGAGGCTTCCTAGCTATCAACGGGCATACATATCAAACTTTTCTAATGCACAACCGATCTATTATATTTGTCATTTTTATGAAGGAATCTCAATATTTCTTTAATATTTTGTTCATCTCGTTATTTCATGTGGCAGATACATACAGATGAAACTAAAAGTAGTCTCCAATTCGCAAGCCGTGCTTTGCGTGTCACAAATTGCGCTAAAGTCAACGAGGTTTGTCCTAAACCATTTCCCTCATTTAAAGAGCTCTTTTATTTTGATCATGTTCTTTTTATTTTGGTATTACATGACATTTTGTTGTACTTTTCTGTTTCTTGTGCTCTCTCTCTCTTTATCTCTCTCTCTCTCTCTCTCTCTCTCTCTTCCATTCTCTTTAAAGAGTGTATTTTCATTGCATTATTTCTTCAGGCAGGTTCAATTATAGATGAAAAGATGTTCTTACTATCTAAATTGTTGTCTGATTACGCTTTTGTCACGACCCAACTTCTAGCCGTGACCGGCACACAGACTACTGATACATAAAGTCTGGCCAGCCTAACAAACCAAACTTGACAAATAGCTTTTGAATAAATAGTACACTGTGGAACCAAACTTGACAAATAGCTTTTGAATAAATAGTACACTGTGAAACCAAAATCACTAGAAATTTTGACAGAGTATATTTTGTATCTTCAACATTTTCAAAATCAGAACCCTGTTTACAAACATATGCCATCAAGCAGAATTTGAAAGACTACATATCTAAGGTTTGTACATTCCAAAATAAAAATATTCCTAGACTCAAATAGCTGCAGATACACCAACGACTCAAGATACAATACAAAAGACTCGTTCATCAAGAAGTAGAGGCCTACCAAAAGAGTGACTATGCTGACTCGGCAATCTTCTAGAAACATAAATTCAGCTGATTGTAAATCTGAAAAAAAATGTAAGATGAAGGGGTAAGTCACAAAGACTTAGTGAGAAGACAACAACCACTACCAACTAGAAGGGAAACACACAAGAGCACGATTATTTACATTTCTCAAAATCTAATGTCAATTTACAAATCTAGTAGCCGTATAAAATTATAATAATCCACAACCGTTTATACGCATGAAACTCCACACATTGTAAATATTTCCACTTAAATAGGTATACTTCAACGAAAATCCAACATCGTAAAGACATGAAAATAAAATTACAAGCCTTTAAAAAAATAAATTGCCGAAGATCATAATAAAAGCCTTTAAAAATATATTGTCAAAAATCTTGATAAAAGTCTGTAAAGAAAATATAGAAAACTCCATTTAGTGAAAATAATCAAAATAGGTGAATCGAGAACTAGCTCCATCTCGTTGGTAGCCCTCTCCTCCTAATGGTGGCCTTTCCATAGGGGCGGCTCCATCTAACGGATAGCTCTTTTCTCTCGACTCAAAACAAAATGTTTTTAAAGTATAGTAAACTCAATTTAGTGAAAATAATCAAAATGGGTGAATCAAGAACTAGCTCCATCTCGTTGATAGCCCTCTCCTCCTAATGGTGGCCTTTCCATAGGGGCGGCTCCATCTAACAGATAGCTCTTTTCTCTCGACTCAAAACAAAGTGTAAAACATTTTTAATTAGGGAGTTTACCTCTCATTGATAGTCCTCTCCTCCTAATGGCGGCCTTTCCATAGGGGCGGCTCCATCTAACGGAGTAACTCTACCTAATTGAAATCATATGCTAGGTGCACCTAGGTCGTTGTTATAGCCGCGATTTTTAAAACACAGTTCTCAAAACACATATCGAAAACCACCTTTCACAACAAATCAAAACTTGCGCCAAAATATTTACCGTCAAAACTCACTTGAAAAATTAGTTCTTTATAAATCATAAGCAAATTCAATCCAAACAGAGTAGATAAATTCAAAAACAATTACTTCAAAACCACGTTCCACAACATAGCAAAACTTTGTACCAAAAACTTCACACAATCAAATTCTCCATTTCAATTCCCCTACTATATAAATCACAAGTAGACACAAGCAGAGTATAATTAAATTTTGTGACCTTGAACTTATATAACGATGATGAGGAAGATATTAAAAGGTTGTGTTTCCCCATTTTAGTAAATACTGACATAGAAAATAATCAAAATACCAATAATAATAATAATAATAATTAAAATAAGCGATAATGATCGTTATCAACTCACAGTTATGATGAATCCATCAAATTTGTTATGTACCAACTCCCGAAGCCGCAACCAAAGCAACAACTATCAGCTCTAGTGTTTATTGAGGAATCAAACAATTTTGTTGGTGTCTAGAG
>Ga0315915_1002913_pt1 | contig 21799 bp, 13 predicted proteins | sample MpolbnodulesMG_FD_207738 | JGI IMG/M metagenome (GOLD analysis project Ga0315915, IMG submission 207738) | Medicago polymorpha root nodule microbial communities from Los Angeles, California, United States - branched nodules | ecosystem: Host-associated > Plants > Roots > Nodule | place: USA... | reverse complement strand
CATAACAATAATAACTTCAAATTGGTTCAGGTAATAAAAGGACATATGTGGCTGGTTTCCTTCAATTTTTGACCTTGTATGGGACTAGTGTTGCCTATGTACTTACCACTGCCACCAGTTTGAGGTACTTCTCCTGTTCAACCCTTATTGAATATGGAAGACTTATTTTCTTTTCTTTTAGGCTCTATTTGGATAAGCAACTTACTTAAGCTCTTATGATATAAGCTATTTCTATATAGAACAAAGGATAAACTAATAATTCAAATTGTCCTCATACAAGTTATAAGCTGTTTTCATTAGCTATCATGAGCTTATGAACATGTCATCAATAAGTTTTTTTCACCAAGCTAATGATACATATTTATTGTACTAATTAATACAGGGCTATTATGAAATCAAATTGCTATCATAAAGAAGGACACCAAGCTCCTTGTAGATATGAGGCTAATATATATATGGTGTTGTTTGGAGTTGTTCAGATTGTAATGTCATTCATACCGGATCTCCATAACTTGGCTTGGGTTTCGGTTGTTGCTGCCCTAATGTCCTTTACATACTCGTTCATCGGACTAGGACTTGGCATATCAACAGTCATAAGTAAGACTCATATTTTCACTCAATTTCTGTAAATTTATTACTCCATCCGTCCCACAATAATGACGTTGAGTTTAATCGCGTTATTGCAGAAAATGGAAGAATTATGGGAAGTATAACAGGAGTACAAAAAGCTAAAGTTGCTGACAAAATCTGGTTAATCTTCCAGGCACTTGGTGACATTAGTTTTTCCTATCCATATTCAATTATCCTTCTTGAGATACAGGTACCTTAAACATTTCATATTCAAATAGAATGATTAAAGAAAAAATTGTATATCTGAAACACAAAGTATTGAATTATGTTGAGAACAGGACACACTAGAGTCTCCTCCACCAGAGAATCAAACAATGAAAAAGGCTTCCATGGTTGCAATCTTCATTACAACATTCTTCTACCTATGCTGTGGTTGCTTTGGATATGCAGCTTTTGGAGATGCTACACCAGGAAATCTCTTGACAGGGTTTGGATTTTTTGAACCTTATTGGCTTATTGACATTGCCAATGTTTGCATTATCATTCATTTGGTTGGAGGCTATCAGGTACTTTTCTTACCAATCAAAATTCATATTATTACACTAAAACCATACCTTTTGATTTATCATAACTTAAGGTCTTTTTGTATTCCCTCATGTCAAATTGATAAAACAATTGTACTCATCAGAAAAAGTACAATTATTTGCAACATGCAATCTTTGTAGCACCGACACTTCTATTTGAAAGTGTGTTTGATGCCCGACACTGATATGACAACGTCACATATTATTACATTTAATTTATTTATTTTTTCAAATTATTAACATTGTTGAAGTGTCAGCATTAGTATAGTGTATGGAGGTTATGTGTGTGTCATTGCTTCATATCATTCAGTTGAGTAGCCGACTTCACTAAAATTATTAAATAAATGAGACAAGAAAAGCACTAAATAAATAACATCAGAAGAGACATAGTTGGAACATGGTTCTACTGTCATCTGACATAAACATGTGCAGTTATATACAAAAACCAACCTATGCTGTGCTTTGTTATTTGTAATTATGCAAAAAAACAGTGTGTTACATACTATTGATACATTATTGTTTTTCATCTATATGGTCTTCTCAATTGCAGATATACAGTCAACCAATATATAGCACAGCTGATAAATGGTTCTCAAAAAAATACCCTAACAGTGGCTTTGTGAACGATTTCCACAAAGTGAAACTTCCTTTACTACCAGCTTTTGAGATAAACCTTTTCAGATTCTGTTTTAGAACAAGCTATGTGATTTCAACCACAGGACTGGCAATTTTATTTCCTTACTTCAACCAAGTTCTAGGAGTATTAGGAGCTATAAATTTCTGGCCATTGGCTATATATTTCCCAGTTGAAATGTACTTTGTACAGAAGAAAGTTGGAGCTTGGACTAGAAAATGGATTGTTCTAAGGATTTTTAGCTTTGCTTGCTTCCTTGTCACAATGGTTGGATTTGTTGGATCATTTGAAGGTATCATAAGAGAGAAAATTAGTGGAAAAGGTTAATGATGTTATTAATCCTTAATCATGCTTACTTTATTTGGGGTTGTACATTGGTTCATGTAATGTAATAGCAGTAGTTTTCGAAGTTGTTAGATAGGTATTAAGATATTTAATGGATGGATTATACTACTAGCCATTTAATAATATACAAGTCCATTGATGCATAACTCCCTTCAAAGAAGTGAGTTCCAACAAATTTGTTGTTTGATATTTATGGAGTTCTATTTCATCAAAGTGAGTGTTTGGAAAAACATAAAATCACGTTCAAGATGTGCGTTGGCCAAACTCTCCAACTGCTAGCTTCTCAAAAACCACGGTAAAAGTGCATAGGGACGCAGTATTAGCCTTTTTGCCGCTAAATCAAACACGCTAAAAGTCTAAATTGTTGATTATTTTCTATTTCTATCAACTCCCAAACTTTATTTTTCTCAAAAATACATTCTACACTCATTCAAGAACAATTTTTTTCCATATTTAACTTTTATCAAAGGCAGTTTTATTCAAAGTAGGTAAGACATATAGAGATTCTATTGGTTTTGCCAACAAATTTGAGGTGTGGTTCATCAATTTATTAAAGACCAATTCCTTCGTGACAAAAGAAAAAGGAAAAGACCAAACGCCATGGTAACTTACCATTAACCTCATGTGGCAGTGAGATGAGAGTGGTTCAACAAAAAATATCAACCAAAATGTTGTGAAGCGGCCTTTTTGGCACCCAAGCCGAGCGTACCTTTTAGCAGTCAGAGGCGCGCTACTGGTTGGTCTAGTGCCTAAGCATACGTCGCTTGAGGCGCAATTAACTTTGGAGTTACTGCATTGTCAATGGCCAGACGCATGTTTATAGCGCTTAGGTTGCAAATAACTTCGGGAATATTGCCATATCAGTGCCCAATTTGCGCTTACGGCGCAAATTACTCTGGGCTTCTGGTTGGATACTGTAGATACTTGTCTTAGTTTCTTATGTCCAGAATTTACTTTCTGCCAAATAGATCATAATTTTTAAGATCAAAATGCTCCTAAAAATAAACCTAACTCATTTTAATTAACAAACTCCAAAAACTATCATTTATGATCAACAACTAAAATTGGACAAAAACAAAATCAAATGTCTAAATTGTATCGATATCTCCTTTAATAGCACATGATACATGGACAATTCATCCAATTATCAACAAGTTATAATAATTTAAAACAAATAATGCAGCTTGCAATTGATATTACTCTCTTGTAGCTCAACATAGACTCCACTTACACAGACTGATTCCTAAGTCATACATTAAGAAAATTTGGACTTGATTGATATAAACAAATGTCACACATTAGGAAAATTTGGACTTAATTGATATAAACAAAGTTATTGGGAACAATTTTCACGTTGGGAGAAAAATTGCTTCTACGTCAGGAAGGCCTATTGGGAACATACTTCAGAAGCCCACTTTTTGTTTCTAACTTTCCAATGCATGATCAACATCTAATTTTGGACATAAACAAAGCCAAAAGTCCAAGATTCTATCGATAATAAAACGTGAGTTTAACGAATTTGACTATTGGAATCATTAATTTGTAAGCTAGAGGGGCTGAATAGGTTTTTGAAAAGTTTTTCCGGAGTTAATAAAAAGTGAGTTTAACGAATTTGACTATTGGAATCGTGCGCGAACAATCACAACAATTTACAAAAAGATAAATCTATGTGGAATAAAATTTTATCTAGAATTGATAGATTCAAGATACAAATCTTATATACAATCAAACTTTAATGAACCTTGAACAATATACAAAACTTTTAGACAATTTCAAACCAAACTTATATGACAATAATATCAACCTATCAATTAAAAACGCAATGTATATGAAATTGAAGAATTGAATAGATTTTGCAATCAATTGATCTAAGCAAGTTATTTGAAATCTAATTCAATGAATTAGATTATCTTTTGATGAAAAACAACTTAGATCAACACTAGCAATTATCCTAACAATTAATCAGTTAATCACATGTAATAGTAAAAAGTAAAGAGGATAAGGAAGAAAGATAACACTGATAGTTTTATAGTAGTTCGCTCTTTCTCGTCCTTGCTAGAGCTACGTCTACTCTTCTTGATGAAGTACGCCTTCACCAAGGTCATCCACTAAGTAACAAATGTTGAATACAATGTGTTTACAAGAGTTCTTTGAAGTTAAACCTAATTCTTCAACCCCTATGCAAACACTCCTCCAAACTTCAAATAACCTTTGAATTTGGTGCTCCTTGAATCTTCGAATCCTTGAATACTCGTGCACCCCTTCGAACTCTTCACTCGGGCCTTCGATGCCACGTCTGGTAAGCGAATCCTCTTCGACTTCAAGAACGGTTAGAAAGACCCCAAAGTCCTTTGGAGGTGGAATGAGATTATTCACTTCACTTTAGAACCTTGATTAAGCCCAATCAATTTCCTTGAAAGAACCAACTTACAATCCCTACTAGCACCCTAACAAATCAATATGGCTCAAAGAACAAAGTGATTCTAAGAAAAAGTGTTTAATCTTGAAGAATTTATGTACAATGAGTTTTTGAGACCTAGAGTGAATAGTTGCAAATGATTCAATGAATGTGGAGTTGAGTGGAGGAGAGTTTATATATAAGAGGAGGGAAAGTGTAAAATTTCGAGTAGGAATAACTGAGTGAATCGATTCATTTAATAAGCGAATCGATTCAGAACATATAAGACAAAACTGGAAAAGAGTAGAATGTAATGAAGAATGAAACGTATCAAACAAATATTGAATCGACTCAAAATACCCAGAATGTAGATTGATACGATTCATTTCTAACATGAGTCGATTCAAACCAAGTCAGAGAGTTTGATGAATCGACTCATTTAATAAATGAAAAGATGAATAACCCATTGATTCCTTCACATGTTTGTTAATAAACTATTAATAATATTCTTGTAGACTTAAGATGTACATATGTGTTAATATGCAGAAATATTAGAAATGGTGGTTCAAGCTATTGCAAAAGGATCCATGGTGGTAACTAGTTGGATTTTAATTGATTAATTGTGATAGAAATTTGAGTGCTTATTGATTAATTGTGATAGAAATAAGGTAGAATTTTGTTTTATTTTTTTAATTTAAGTTCCTCGTATGAATACCTGAGTGGACAAGAACAAATTGATAAAGAAGTTCAACCAATGAATACTTTACAAATTACACAACTATGACCAAAGATGTTTCTATACCTTTCCTGCTTTCCACGAACATCAAGTAATTTCTTTATCTTGAATAGTTGAATTCCCAATTGGTAATTTTGCAGAAGTGACAAAAATAAGAATATTTCAAATACCCATTCAAATTTTTTAATTAAATAAGTTGTTTCTTACTCGGGCTAGGGACATGGTTAAAATTGGAGTTTTTCTATTCACACCCTATATATTTTTAGTTACATCCAAATTTTTTTAAAAGTTTTTGATAATACCAATATTATCCTTTTTTATAAATTTTCTTAAAAACTTGATTTCATTCATTGTCACTCTAAAATTTCACTCTCTTTCACCCACAAACGATCAAGCAATCCTGGTGTTTAATCAATCTCAATGGAAGATTAAAGAGTGAATCAAAATATTTTTCATCAATTCTCGATTGCATATAAGTAAGTGAATTTCTTCTTCTTTTTCAATAATACTAGTTTCAATTTTCTTCTTCTTGTTCAACTACACTGTACGACTGTTCAATTTTACATTGTTGAGGTTAACCTAAATTCAATTTAAGTAGGTTCATTTAAGCTTGGTCAAGTTTACATAACCTACTTAAACTGAGTTTATATGACCTACTTAAACCGAGTTTAAGTACGTACGCTTAAACTCAATTTACATGACCTACTTAAACTGAGTTTAAGTATGTACGCTTAAACTCAGTTTACATGACCTACTTAAATTGAGTTTAAGTATGTACTTTAAACTCAGTTTACATGACACATTTAAACTGAAGATGGTTTTGGGGTGTAATCAAGAAAGAAGGAAGATGCTTTTTGAAAATTAAATTGGCTAAACTACAGTTTTGACCCCCTAAGTTTGCCAATGTTGCGATTTTGGCCCCCTAATAAAAAAATTAAAATTTTGACCCTTAAAATTTAGCCACTTTGCAATAGTGACCTTTTGATCCATTTTGACTGGGTCAACACCTACGTGGCAGCCACGTGTGTAATTACTAAATAAAATAAAATCCACTTAATCATTTTCTAAATTAAATAAATTAAAAAAGAAATTGAAAAATAAAAAAAAAATAGAAAAGGAAAAAAAACAAGGAAAGGCATGTGTGAGAAGGGGGTCACGTGAGGTTCTGAATGGACAAGAACAACAACTTCATCTCTTTCCTTCATGTTGAGATTTCACACTCTTTCCACCAGAAGCTTCTTCTGCTTCCCCTTCTTCTTCTTCTTCTTCTTCTTCTTCTTCAATTTTCTGGGTTTAAGAATTGAAATAGCTTCATCTTCCGTAAACCCATAAATTCATCCACAAACCTCAAATTCATCCCTAAACTCATAATTAATCCCCAAATTCAGACATTTATCTTTCCATAAACTCAAATCTAGAACATAGCAACAATAACAAACTTTAATCTCAAAATCCAAATCCTCCTTTATTGAATATCCAGAATCCCGAAAAATCAAAGTCCAGATAAATATTAAAATCAACAAATTCTACAATCACTAATATTATCCCAATTGCAAGTTCTAAAAGACAATCACACTCAATCACACCCCACGACAACATTGTCGTCGTAAACACCATCGGAAACCCAAATTTGATGTTATCACCGGCGTCGTAGTAACCTCCGATAAGATCGGCGTTGTAAGTCCACCCATCACTCAAACCTGAATTCGCACGCTACTTCTGTCTCTGGTCCTCTGGTAAAAACCCCGATCGTGTCCTTCAAAGAACATGATTGCCTTCGATAATGCCTCTGTATAATCATGCCCATTCACACTTCTTCCTCCAATCGCCAGTAGTAGAACAAACAGCAACAATTTGGCCAATGCCATTTTGGAACTATAAAATGGGGGTTTTGGGTGAGGAAATGTGATGAATGAAATTAATGGGTTGTGTGTGAAGAGAGAGAAAGAAGAGCACGTTTTTGTTGTTGTTATTGTTATTGGTATCCTTTCTTTGAACCAATTTGATTTGGTTTTAATTATTCTACAGAAGAAGATGATTGAAGAGTCGTGAGAGAGAAAAGAGAAGAAGATTTTGTGTTTTTAAGATCTTTGAGAAGAGGTGTACAATGAATCTGGGTTTGATTTGTGTGGATTCAATATTGAATATTGATGATTTTTTTTAATTTTAATTTGTCATTTTAATGTTAATTGGTGAGGTGGAATTTTTTTTATTTTAAAATTAATAAATTGCACGCGTGGCATGCCACATAGTGGTTGACTTGGTTAAAATTGACCAAAAGGTTACTATTGCAAATGGACTAAATCTTAGAGGTCAAAATTTTCATTTTTTTTATTAGGAGGCCAAAATCGCAACATTGGCAAACTTAGGGGGTAAAACTGTAGTTTAGCCAATTAAATTTTATGCAAGGGTAGTTTTGTCACTTTAGGATGTAATCAGGATTAAGAGGTGTAATTAGAAAAACTCTTAAAATTGTGCTTAGTTAGTTTTTTGTTCTTTATATTTATGTTATTTTATCTCATATTAAACTTTTTTTTTATTTGAATTCAACTTTGAAAATACACGGTGTTTAAATATTTAATGCAAAGTTTTCTTACTTATTGTGATTTTATTTGGTTTCAATTATATATAGATGATACACATATTACATAAGAAAATACAATAATTTGGCTCATCACAATAAAAAAAAAATATTTTACTAATTTATCTCTTTTCCTAAAATGACACAACAAGGCATGCAATTTTCTTTCAACAATTGATTGGTTTAAATAATAAGGAATTAAAATATTCTAAACAACAGTTAGAAGTTCGATCCTACACTTTTGCATATAAAAAAATTTCATTGAAAATGAAGAATCCACCTTATATATCTAACAAATTACTTGATAGAAATTAATCACCACCAAACTACAATATCATGTAACCCCAACATAAAAAACGTGTAATTCTGCATACCTTATATGACAAGTCACTTTCAAATGAGAGACTGAGTAACACCTCGGATCATACATCTATAAATTCAATTAATCCTCAAATTTTAGAATGTGTTCATCATCTTTCTTAAAGTTTTTTTTTCCTTGCAAATGTTTTTTTTTATCTTTAGTGTTTTGTTTCAATCTTTACGGTTAAATTGCGTCCATCTAATTTTTATAATTTTCATTTAAATTAAATCCTTATTTTAAGAGACTAAAAGCACATATTATATTACATATATGAATTTCAATAATTCCTAAAAAAAAATACTAATTCGTTCAATAATAATAAATATTATATGCATGTCAACATAATAATGATGTTAATTAATCTTTACACGATTAGAAGAAAAATGGTCGGAACTCATTATACTTGCAAAGACACTTTGACATTCAACTTAATGAAGTCTCAAGATGTTTTTGAGAATATCTTGAAATGAGAAATATGTACTTTGTCGCAAGATATTCTATTTATAGATTCTCTTGTGGTGTAGAGGCCAGGCGACTGTTCGATGACACGAATAGCTCAAATGAACTATGAACATCTTATTCAATGTTTTGAGGCCTTTACTGACGTAAATGATCATCTGATGTTTTTCAATCATGACTTCTTTTATGAACTTCGGATCGGAGGATTGAACATCGATGCACTCTTTAACAATAATAAATAATAATAGGGTTGTGCTAGAAGACACATTTTATTAAGGTGTCTTTTAGCAAGTTATTCTATGAGTATTAAGCAACTAATTTTTATGAAGGTGTCTTTTAGCAAAGTTATAACTAAAAAGTGGAAATCACACCTTAAAGTGTGAGTTGCTAAAAGACATTTTCATAGGTGGCTTTTAGCGAAACCCATAATAATAATAATAATGCTAACTTAAAAAAAAATAGTAAACAAATACTCCTATAAAAAAAGTCACGTAGATCACATGTGACATTATAGGATATGTTTGAGTATAATATAAGCTGGGGTAAGCGACTTAAAACTTTCCACATGCCATTGTGTTGTGCATTTGTGTTTTAACAAAACTCATCTAACACAATCACAAACCAATCCAAATTCTCTCTGAAAGGAAAGATCAATCAACAAAATCTGATTCACCAAAATCTGTTTTCAAATCAATAACAAATTTTTGCGATTGGGTTAATCAGATAATCAAAATCAAATCTTCATCATCATGAGTGGAGAGTGTGTTGCAGATGGTAGCACCCCATTATTGCAAACCCAATATGCAGATAATTCTTATCATGTCAAAAGAACTGGTTTGTACTTTTTCTTCTCAATTCTTATCAAATAAAATTATCATATGATTCATATATTAATATTATATAGTTTTGTTTCTGGGTCATGTGCATTTTAATCTATACAACTTTTTATTTTCATGTTGAAAATTTGAATAATTGAGAAATAAATAAGTATATGTTGTTTTTTTGATCTTGGCAATGGTGTTGTTCGGGGTCTCTTGCGTTATTCAATAGTACATGTTTTGATTGACAGTAAATTTGATGTCAAAATTACACTTTTCAGTCTAAACAAAATTACGGTGTCACTGTGATTTCTACGAAACATGTGGTTAATTGAGAAATGAACAAGTGTTTAATGTTGTTTGATTAATGAAATCGAACAGGAACAGTATGGACAGCAGTGGCACACATAGTGACAGGAGTGATAGGATCAGGAGTGTTATCATTAGCATGGAGCATTGCACAAATAGGATGGATTGCAGGACCATTAGCAATTATTTTATTTGCTTCTGTTACTCTTCTCTCTGCTTTTCTTCTTAGTGATACTTATCGTTCTCCTGATCCTGAACTTGGCCCTAGGAGAAGCTCTTCCTACCTTGATGCTGTTAATATTCATAAGGGTTAGTTTTTCTTTTTAATTTTCATGTCAATCAATCATTTAGTAGTACAAAAGTTTTTTATTTTAAGAATGATAATGTGGGTCTTGACTTGGACAAATTAAAACGTGAGGAGAGAGAAAGAGAGAGAGCTACTTAAAATGTGACACATAGATACATGTTGTTGAAGTAGTTCAGTTGTGTCACGCAACATTATCTATCATCTGTTACGTGAAGATCCTTACTTATCGTTTTAATGCTTCCACATGTATCTTGCTCATTACCCCTTCACCCTTACTTTTCTCCATCCATCAAACTTTATACGAAAAAATCACATAAAAAAAGTCGTACAATTTTTGGAAGAAAAAAAAACTAAATATAAAACAAATTTCATTAATGATTAGTTTTTAATTAATACGTGTAAATTGAATCATTCCTTGATTAGATGGCATGATTTATTTGTCCTATAGTTTTTTGGTGAAGTTTTGTCCTGTACCTCGTTCTTGAAATTGCAGTGAGTAATCAAACTAGTCTTTCGTTCTTGCATTTTATTAGTCAAAATAGCCCTTGATGTTAAAATGTTTCATTAATATTGTCATATCAGTCCTTCAATATACTTACTTATTGTCATATTAGTCCTTATAATTACATGTTTATTGTCATTTTAGTACCTATATGAAAAGAGTTATTGTGAGCATTGAGAGATTATTTTAGTGTCAATGACTATTTTGACTAACAGAATGCATGCACAATCAAGGACTATTTTGATACAATGAAGGACTAAAGTGACTAATCATTACACATTGAGGGACCAAAGTGACTATTACCCTTAAATAATTCTCCTTACGTCTTTTTTTATTTTGTAATTAATGTTTCAAGCTTAATTAAAATTTATATTCATTTTGTTAAGATAAAAATTTATATTCATTTCATAATAGACTATGCACTAAATTATTGGTTCTCTCAATAATATTTGTCCATTCTTGTAAAATAATATATATGTTTCAGTTTTTGTAAAAAAAACTTAATTAAAATTTATATTCATTTTATAATAGACTCTACTCTAAATTATTGGTTCTCTCTGTCTCAGTCTTGCAAAAAAAATAAAATAATATATGTCTCGGATCAGATCTCAATATTTCTTTTTATTATTTTAACCAAAACTCAGCATTTCTAAATCTTTTAGGCCAAATCATAACAATAAAAAACCAGAAACAATAACAACTGAAAAACAAAAATCAAAATCCGGAGGAATAGAAAGATATTACTTCTTAATGATTAATTGTTGACACTAAATTATTAAGTAAAAGTCAAGAATCATAATTTTGTCAATTTAGTGTTGTAGGATGATGTTATAAGATGATGGTATAAACTACTTTACACTGAAATTACATGTCTTCTAAATCCTTACTATTATTATATACATAGTGTTAACTTTGTGGTTATGATTAATGAGAGGTTTAGTAAAACATCACAGTGAATTGGTGATGGTGATGAAAGTAATTTATATATGAGCTATATGATGTTGATAGTGGAGTTTTGGTAGGTTGGTTGTATGTTCTATATAATTAGTGAACTTTTCTTCTTTCCTTTTGATAGCATTAAGCTTAACAATGCTTTAGAAAAAGTTAATTAGATGTTAATATTTCATCAAGTAGTTCATGTAATATATATGATTAAAGAGAAAATCACACTCACCTTCCCTAAGACATGTTTAAATGACACACACTCCTTCATAGTATTATGTTTCTGTAGGCAAGAATATCATTGCATGATCCTTATTTGTGGTTGCAGGAGAAAAGAATGGACGCCTCTGCGGTGTTTTTGTAAACATAAGCTTATATGGTTTTGGAATTGCTTATATCATTACAGCATCTATCAGTATAAGGTCTGTTCTTTAACTTCTGACACAGGTTTCTCTTATCTTCTCATTTTTTTACTTTGTTCTACATTTTCTACATTTATCTCTTGGATGCTACCTGTTGCAAAAATGGTTTTTTATAACCACTATAGCTTATATTATATAAGCTCGTAAGATCAAAATACAATTGTTTAGTAACCATCATTTTGATCATAACGTTTTTCACTGGTTTATACCATTTTATGAGACGCTACTTCAAGTAGTATTCTAACTAATACTTTATAGCGACTAGCGTATCATTTTTATCCTCATTATCTGAATTAATTTTTAAAAATATTAAATAAAAATATCCTTTTGTCATTTTATATTTACTTATCAATAAGTTCTATCGTTAATTTTACCAAACAGAACCTTGTCACTTCATTAAACTGTTCAATAATCTAACTAATTATTTTTGCTAAATAATAATGATTCTATTGATTTGGATGTCTGTGTGTTTTTGTGGCTGCAGAGCAATCCAAGACTCAATCTGTTTCCATAACAAAGGGAGTGAAACATGTGGATTTGATGATACATATAACATGCTTGTTTTTGGGGCTATCCAAGTTGTTCTCTCGCAGATACCTAATTTCCATAACATCGAATGGCTGTCTATTGTTGCAGCAATAATGTCCTTTGCTTATGCTTTCATAGGAATGGCACTTGCCATTGTTAAAGTCAACGGTATTCTTAGTTTCTCACCAATATCTCGATTATTGATGTCTCTCCTCATGCATAGTAGTTGCTTCAAAGCATTAAGCATCCAACATTACAAAGACTGAATTACCAATTTAGTCCTAAAATTGCGGTCAATGTGATCTCTGAAGTTAACGAAATTCCAAAATAATTCTGAAATTGAAAATCTTCTCTCAAATTTGCCCCTCCAGAAAATTCCAAGGATAAAATTAATGGAGCTAAATCGATTAATGTGATCAGGATTTTCAATTTCAAATATCATTTTGGAATTACGTTAACTTGTAAATCAAATTGTCTGATGCCTACAATTTTATAGACGAAAATCGTGATTGACTCGATGTTTTAGACTATCTATCATGTGAATAATTTTGTGGTAATCATTGCTCAGAAAATGGACATTTTGAGGGTAGCATTCAAGGATTACCAACTTCAACAGGAACCGAAAAACTATGGCTTGTTGCACAAGCACTTGGTGACATAGCCTTCTCCTATCCATTCTCAGTGATTCTTATAGAAATACAGGTATGTATGCATGATCCTTTGGTCTTAGATATCAATATGAAACTTCATCACCACGGCCTTAAAGTCTAATATAACTTATCTTCAATTCTTAAAGGACACTTTGAAATCGCCTCCGCCGGAAAACGTAACCATGAGGAGGGCCTCAACAATATCAGTTATTGTCACAACATTTTTCTACCTATGTTGTGGCTGTGCTGGTTATGCAGCCTTTGGAAATGATACACCAGGAAATCTTTTAACAGGGTTTGCAACTTATAAGCTGTATTGGCTTGTAGACTTTGCCAATGCTTGTATAGTTATTCACCTAGTTGGTGCATATCAGGTACATATTATACATTATTATCAAATTATAGCGTAAACCATCAATATCGTCTCTAAACATACATCCTCTCTCCTTACCTATTCTGTCAGTCTCTTATTATTATATAATGAATCAATGATAAAACGACGAACAAGACGGGTGTGAGTTCAGAGGCAAAATTGGTGATTTACTTAAACTTTTTATATGGTATGCTGAATCCTTACATTCTCCACTACTTTTGTTACTAAGTAATGTGTCATTCATCTTATTCTGATATGCAGGTGTATAGCCAGCCACTTTATGCAAATTTTGAGACTTGGTGTCGATTTAATTTCCCAGAAAGTGGATTTGTGAATAACTCATACAACTTAAAACTCCCATTACTGCCAGATTTTCAACTCAGTCCTTTAAGGCTTTGTTTCCGTACGCTATATGTTGCGTCGACGACCGTGATTGCAATGCTGTTTCCATACTTCAATCAGATTTTGGGAGTTTTGGCTGGCATAATATTTTATCCATTAACCATATATTTCCCAGTGGAAATGTATATCAGTCAGTGCAATATTGAAGCATGGACAACCAAGTGGGTTTTGCTTAGGACTTTTAGCATTGTTGGCTTTGTTGTGGGATTGTTCACTCTCATTGGATCCATTCAAGGGATAATATCCGCAGAACAAAGGTGAGAAGCTTTAAGAGAAGTTGAAATTAAGTGAGGAATCAGATTGTGGTTTTGAAACCAAACATTAAACACAGGAGACTGGCTTATGCGTTACCACCTTTGTTGATAGCAAACATGTTACATATTCATGGAGCATAGATGAATTCATGGTTTTGCCGTTCTGCTTGTTCAAGTCTTTAAGACTGTAGCAGTAATATATCTGATTGAATTGCACATTTGTCTCTTGGAATAATTTTGAGGAACTAGTTAGTTTCATCTGTAATAATGTTGTATTGGAGGGTACTAAGTTGGACTCAAATTCCATGCATTTAGAAAATCAGGCATTTACACACGTTAATTTATTTTGGCCATCGATTTGAGATCGGTCGGCTCACATTACAAAGCCACTAAATCATCTTTAAGTTATCTTAATTGTACCAAGATCATTAACGTGTCACAAATTTATTGTGTGGGATCCAAATCTCACTAAATTTACTATGGCCCATTTGGGTGGACTAGTGGTGTAGACTTGGGACGTTGGAGTGTCTTCTCAAGGTCGGTAGTTGCTCTTCTTCCATATGTTTTTGCTCATTCCCATCAAAATAGCTGAGCGTAAGTTAACTCACGTAGGATGGGAACGAACAAAAACATATGGGAAAAAAGCAATTCTCCTCAAGGTCTCAAGTTTGATTTTCTGAGGTGGCAATTTTGGTGGGCTAAGTCCATACAAAGCATAATGCTAGCTTTAAATGGAGCTTATGCAAGTGGATGATGAGGTTGAACCTCTTGAATTAGTCAATCTTTTGAACCTCCTTCATCTTTCTTTTTCTACTCCTCCTTATCATTCTAATAGTATTTTGCTTATGCTCATAACTGAACCGTCGGAACCCACCCACCAAAACCAAAACTGGTAGGATCCGACACTAAAAACGGTCGGAAGAGGGGTGTATATTTGAGACCCACCAGTCTGGTTGGTTCCAGATTATGAGACCAAACCACGACCGAAACTGACCACTATCCACCCCTAACATACAATATTTATTTGATTATGATTTTCGGACGGGTACGGATACTGATGGACCAAGACATTGAATCCGCATCTATCCCTTTTTCAGGTGTTATATTCTAGGTTAATAGAGAAAACAAAATCATACTTCCTTTTTTTGAGGAGAAAACCCTATTTCTTCCTCTCTTGAAAAAACGACGCATATTCATCCTAACTCAAATTTCTCTCCTACGTACTTCTTCCTATTGGTTTGTTAATGAAAATTTTGAGTAATCCAATTAATGACAATCACGTTATGGTTATATTTTGGTCGATGACTCATGCTTTATTAGTGATAATTCTCCGAATAATGCTATTTATAGCGACAAGATATTTCACGAGAGTTTCAAGAATGAGTGAAATGCATAATAAAGCCTCAATTTGCATCATTTTTTTCTGTAATTTTTAATATAGTTTTAACCCATTGTATTCCACAATAAAATAATATTGTTACATTTACTCAAATGAAAAAGAATCCAAAACAACACTCTTGTGTGCAACACGTGCATGTCAAAAGAAATGAAATGTGTAGTTCAATCCACTTTGCAAAGAATCCTTTCCAGACACGTAAACATTCGGTGTTTTAGAAGAGAGAGAAACAAGAGAATGCGTGTAAACATTTGTGCTGGTTGCTGGGTGATTTTTTTGACACAAATTATTCAATTTGTTGAGTGGTTATATATTCGTGATATGTTCGCGAGAAATGCTCTCGCGACAAATAGCAATACTCTAATTCTCCTTACCTGAAAGTTTCTTAAATCTCTTAACATATAATTTCTTTAGCTCGAATATCACCTAATAATCCAGAAAACAACTCATCATAATCATCATCATTACACAATTACCTTAATAAAATTGAACAACATATAAAATATGAGGGTTTATTAAACATGTTCATCGGTTAAGAAAAGAAGTGGAAAAAAGAAGAGAAGAAAAAACGAAACAAAATAATAAAGAGAGAACTAGAGAGAAGACACTACCTTCAATCGTAGAGAGAGAGGGGCAAATCTGATCTAAATGAAAATGTGATTGTAGAATGAAAGCTTGGACACTCAGTTAATGACATCACTGTTCAAGTTACGTGGTCAACTTAAAGACATCAATTTGAGCAACATACATATATAAACATACTCGATATACAATATAGAAGGTATGGCTCAATTCAAGTTTTAGATATATCAGATGAACTAAAAATATGCATTAATCAAGTAATTGAGCAAGGAAAAGAAATAAAAACACGGAAAAATCCAATCGATAACACATGCATAGCCAAACGTACTCATAAAACACCACATATCTAAAGCAACATATATAATATACAATCATATAAAACTGAATAGGTTAATGGCAAAATTACTTCATGAGTCTTTTATCTTATTTATTTGAAACTGTTGAGTCTTTTATTTTTTTGTCTTGTTCAAATCCTTTATCTCGTAAAATGTTTGTAAGTTAGTTATTTTTTTCATTTATTAAAAAAACATTGATGGAGATAGCCACATATGGTTATTAGGGTTGGTGTTTTCTAAGTTTTAATTTGAAAAAATAAACTTGGTATTTTGATTCGAATTCTATGGGTTTGATGAACAATATGATGATGGTGAAGATGATGAACATACAAAGAAGAAGATGAATATCTATTTTTTTCTAAATCTTTTTAATGATAAAAAAATATTTATAGTAAAGAAAAAACTAACTTGTACAGGTTTTAACAGATAAATGATTTGATGGACAAAAAAAAAGAAGTCATGTGTTACAAATAAATAAGACAAAAATATTCAATTGTTACGGTAAATAGGACTCATAGAGTAATTTTGCGATAATTTAATACATGGAACCCACATTAATGTCCTCTAACTAACACAAATTACACACATAAAAATTTGGATTCAGATTCATTGCTGTTGAAATTCCATGTTGTCACTGCAGTCAAAAAATAACAACCATTAGATTTATCAAATGTTCTATATTTTGCCATGTGTCCATGTAACTCAATACATCTTCAGCAGTGTCGAACTCAATCAACCATCAACCCTCCCTACCTGAGTTTCTTCAGCAGTGTTTTATATTTGCCGAGTTTCTTCATTTACATGTACCTTCCACAATTTCTTTCAAATCTGTTCTGAAATTCATGTTTCTTCATTTCACTTCTTTGATTCTTTTGAATTTCTAACACACTAGTTCAATTGAATTTGATATTGATAATGAATCGATGATGTTATAGACTGAAATTAAGCACAAAAGGGGATTCCATAAACTACCCACAGATATAAAATAAAATTAAATATGTTTACACAGAACACATGATTATGAACTCAATACAAATGATGATTTTGACAAATATTGCAATGGAGGAACGATGTGGGGCTGATAAATTATTTGAGATGGCCACCATGTTTTCGGTTGCAGGATAGATTGGAGAAGCCACAAACCTTCGTTCAAGGGTGAGAAAGAGACTGTCTTTTTTAGGACAGGTGGCAAAATATAGAACATTTGATATATCCGATGGTTGTTATTATTTTGACTGCAGTGACTGTAGGGAATTTCAACAACACTGAATTTGAATCCTAAAACTTTGACATGTTTTTGCGATATACATACATTTAGACATATTAGATGGACTCCTTTATTTTTTATTCTTATAAATATAATCAATTTCATTTTTAGTGCCCATAAAAAATTGACATGTTTTGGTGTATATAAAAAATTTCACCATGCAGTCATAGTCTCGATTAAATCAAAATTTGTCTAATTATGCTTAACCATTTAAAATCTGAAATGATTTTTTTAAAGACTTCTTTAAAACAGTAAATAAAAAGTTCATCGGCTAAAAATTAGTTTAAAGTTTGATTTTTAGGTCAGAATTTTCTTTATTATTATCTTGAAACTTTGACGTTTAGAAATATTCATACTTAATTCAATACGCGTTATAAAAATACAAATTGGTTATAAAAGAGTTTATTATAATGTTCATAACACGTCGGTAAAAAATCATTCAAACATTCAAAAGCTTAAGCTTAATTAAATTAGACAATTGATAGAATGACAATAAAGATAATAACGTTACAACAACTCCACCCACGGTGACTTGACACATTAACACTATCGACATACACTCCTATTATTAAACAAAATGACTCCCACAAACCACTACCATCAATAAATATAGAGTACAAATTAAGCAATATCTGCATAAAGGATTATACATAGCAAATACTGTCCTACCTTATATGGATTGCAATATCTTTGAGCCCCTAACCCAAACAAATCTACAACTCTCTGCATGAACTTCGACCACCCTCTTCTACACCATCCACAAATGATTCACAGATTTTGTGTTTGGTACGAACTTGTACAAATCCCTTGTTTTTAGGAGAAATAGAAGTTGGGGATGAAAACAACTCAACTGATTATTCAATTCGATCAATAGTTTTTATCGAATTAAAGTAATGTTGATCATGTGGTATAACCTTCACACATAGTGATTCCTGTAGAGAAAACCAAAAACATATAAATTTAATCCAACACCATGGAGCAAGTTAGATGATTCACCAACCTCATGAGCAGGGGACATAATAAGATCAGACAAAAAATGATCAGCCTGAGTGTCTTCAACAAAATCACAATCATTAGCCAAATTAACTGCACTAGCGAATATATCCTGAGATGTGTCCACATAATCAAAATCTTCAACCAAATCAGCATCAAAGTCTTCAACCAAATCAGCATCAAAGTCTTCACCATCTTTAGAGATTGTCTAAACAACGACAACAACATGGTTATCAATACAAGACAGTTCTCCAAATCAACACACATTCACAAATCAAACATATAAATGCACCTTCACATACCAAACATATAAGAGAATCCAAAAAACACAGATTTTTGTATATCGTTAAAATACCTTAGTTGGGGTATAATCGACACCATCAATTGAAAAACTTTCAACAATAGACTATTCTTTCCAAACATGCTTCACCCTATAAGAACCATAAAAAAAGACATTGGAAATAGATGTTTTCTCAACCTTGAAGAGAATTCTCATACCCTTCAACAGTATGAGTTTAGGTGGATAAAACCCAACATTATCAGCCTGCAACAAATTACAGTTTTAACCACCTTAAGAAGACTAACTCATCACAAAACACAATAACAAAAACAATCTACACAGGAGACAACACTGTGACAAATCAACATAATTATTATAATTACATAATATTAACTTCGTCGTTAACACGAACAATCAACCAATGCACTTCCTAGACAATAACATCACACATGAGACTAAATAAACAAACATTTGCATTAGAAACCAATGTGAAGTAATGTTTTTCCAACAAGTAGTAAATATCGTTGTTAAAGAGAACAAAGACTACAACCCACTGCCATCTTCAACATTTAACTTAACCTTATACCTAAAAACCAATAGAACCAATGAATATAATTGAAAGATCAACATGTAAGCCGATCATTACGAAATATTCTAGATACAAACATAGGAACCATCTGAAAAACAAGTTTAACACAACCCTTGCAATAATATGCCCCAAAGTATGGTACAACAATCTTGTGACACTTACGGACTAGATACCACCACTTTTCTACTTCAACTAATCCATTGACAACATCACTTACAACAAAACTACCACCTTGACCGAAATCATTCAATTGCGAAAGGTTCTTCTTAGGAAAATACGCAGAAATTCTTCCTCAAACGATGGCTTTGATCGGGAACCCAATAAGCAAATGGATGGAGTTGACTCAAAACTAAGAACAGATAACCTGTACATGTATTTTAACCAAAAAATTTGGATCATCATAATATGTTATTAGCATCTTACCTGACAATGTAATCAAAAGAACACTATTAACTTAATTGAGTACAATAGCAATCAATCACAAACAACGTCAACATACCCTTTCTTAAATTTAACAGCTTCAGGAATGTCAGGATTGAGCAAAATCTTAGTGAAACTCTTTACATTCTGAATTGAGGCTTTCTTCAAAACAACAAAATTGAGAGTTCATTATAGTCAAACAAACAATAAACCATAGACCATAAAAACAGAGAGAATAAGAATAACAACACCTGAATATTTTAATCTCTGCAAACTGAACAACAATAACTGGCAGGCCATCACTTGTGTTTCTAGTGTTTTTTGCAACAACTCTACATATTCACCAAACAAATCACATTCAACATTCCCTCTAACCATTGGAACCATAAATCATTTATAGAGTATGAGTAAAGAACAAACAACACACTTCAATTGTTACTAAACACACGTAAGGACAAACCTCTGATCGGTCAATTCAAGAATAATCATCTTAGTTATTTTACCATTCCTAACATACTCCATTTCCTCATATATCCCAATCACCAACCCAATAACATCTGCAAAAAGGCAATATTCAGAACACTCTCACATATTTACAACAACCACAACCAAATAAATGAAATAAACTGCGAGAAAAACAACGACTTAATCGTATGAAATAAAATCTCTCACCAACTTAGTAATCATAATCAACTGTATGATTGCAAACATCAACAATTTTACTTAAACTCAATCCATAAACCGACATTGGTCGACCTATATAGGATTGAATCTTTGATTTCATCTGGAACATAAGCTTATAGGGATGAATGGTCGTACGTTATGATCTAGAAGACAAGACATAGGGGTGGGCAATCACGGGTCGATCCGAATTTACCCGACCAACCTGATGCAAATTCACACATTCGGTTCGGGTTAAACCAGGTAACGGGTTGGTCAGATGAATTTTGTGTGTCGTTATGGGTGTATTTGGTTCGGTTCGGGTGGTTAATTTGGGCCCGTTGAAACCCAAACTAACTCGACCAACCCTAATTTTTCATTATGTAGCCCCAAATATATTATCCTAAACCCAATTCTCCCTGACCGAAACCCAAATATGTTTTTTTTCCACTATAAACTGCATACTTCAACACAAATGAATGAAAAACCCTATCAAGCAGCAGCCACACACAACACATCTCCCAATCTCATCTTATATTTTCCTCATCTTCTTCCCTCAATCACCCAATTTCTCTCCAGATCTATCTTCTCTGATTCACATTGAGATTCACAGTGAAACCTTCTCTCTCTCTCAAAATCATATCCTAATCTCTATTTATTCTTTCTCAAAATCACATCTCTCTCTCTCCAAATCTTTGTGTTGTTGTTGATTGTGAAATTCATTTAATGTTGTTTGCTAGAAAGAGCTTTCTATGTAGTTTCTAGGTTTTCTTTTCTATGTGATTGTTTTTATTCTCTGGAAGTTCCTTTTTTTTTCTCTTTCCCTTTTCTCCATTTAATGTGAAATTAATTTGGCATATTAAATAATCAAATGGAAAATTATATATATATTTGATTGCAACCATAAAATGAAAATTTTGACCCAACAAATTTATATCCAACAATTGTTATCAAGTTTTACTAAGAAAATGAATTGGACGGGAGGAAAAAAGATGTGGACCAATGAATAAAAAAAGATCTAGACAAAAAAAAAAGGGAAATATGAGCAAAATATTATATTTTAATAATAAAAAAAATTGGGCCATATTCTAAAGGGGCTAAT
>Ga0315915_1002912_pt1 | contig 21800 bp, 14 predicted proteins | sample MpolbnodulesMG_FD_207738 | JGI IMG/M metagenome (GOLD analysis project Ga0315915, IMG submission 207738) | Medicago polymorpha root nodule microbial communities from Los Angeles, California, United States - branched nodules | ecosystem: Host-associated > Plants > Roots > Nodule | place: USA... | reverse complement strand
CCTAACTGTTGTATCCATTATTAGCAGCACTCCCAGTCCCCTGAAGATGGATACAACAGTTAGGAAAACAAAATATATGGTAAAAGCATATTGAAAAAGCACATTTTAATCCAACAACCAATCAGTATCCCACTGAGTGCGGTCGGCTACATTTTTAATTCAAGAGCCTATATTGCTTTCTAGTTTTTGGAATTCAATTGAAGAGTTTGTTTGGGAGTTAGGAGAAAGAGGGAGGGAAGGGTAGTGAGGGAGGGGAGGAAAATGGAAAGAGTGGAGGAATTTCTCACCTTGTTTGGGAGAAAAAATTTAAAGGGAGAGGAGAGTGCTTATGATTGATTATTTGTTTTGAGAAAATATTATAAATAAAAGAGGAAAATGATTTGGACAATTAGTCAAAGCCCTCCAAAATCCTCCCCTAATACATTTTTTTAATTCCTTCATATAGGAGGGTCTTAGTTTTATGGAGAAGAACAGACCCCCCATGCAAGGGTTATCATCCCTTCCATTTTCCTTCCTTCCTTCCTTTCGCCCAAACAAAACCTAACGATGTGTTATAGTATATCACCTCAATGTGCTATAGTGTATCACCTCAATGTGCTTATAAACAAGAACTGGGTGCAATTGTAAATTTAATACAATCCACAACAAATTCCACGTCTTTTAGAATAATTTGCCAATATACTTAGCACCTACCTTACAAACTAAGTGAACTTCTTACTAGAAAATACTCCCTCCGTCCCTATTAATAGGGTACTTTGGATCTTTTTGCATATACAAAGAAAGGTTTGTAGTGTAATTGATGTGTAGTATAATTTGTTATGACTATTACTAAATTAATCTCTATGTATAGATGCATTCGATGTTAATTTTTCAAATTCCAATTTTCCAAGACAAATTGGTAGAGTACTGATAAAGGATGTATTTGGAAAAAGAACATTGAATGTATCTAGAAATTTGCAAAGGGATATATATTTAGGGGCAAACAACTATACCAAATGAGTCTTATAAGTGAGTAATGAACAATCCATACACAATAATCACAGAGCATGTTCGTTTTCTGTTAAGGAATCCCCAAACCATGTTTTGGACAACAGCTTATCTCTTGTACCTTTTTCCAAAGCCATGGTTTTGGTATTCCAAACAGGAATTCAGGCACAAATTCATGAAACAACTGGCTACAAGGTGCAAGCTCCAAAAGTATAGGTAATCCTAAAGATGAGACACTAATTACACCATACATTGTCGCATGCAAACAATAATTTGCATGCAAAATTTATAGCTCAAAACATGAGTAGGAGAATCCACTCCAAAAAGACAATTTTTATGAGTAAAAAAAACATTTGCTATGGGATTCATCATGCATAAAACTTACAAACAAGCCCATTTGCACCATAAATCCCAATCGTTGCTGACTGGCATGGGGACCCCATGTCTAAACTAAGATCCAATGGACCAAGAAGCAAAGTTGAAGGGTACATAATTGCATAAAACTAGAAAGCAGGATTAGTTTATTTCGAGCATCGTAACAAAAAAATGGCAGTTATGGCCTTCAAATTTTCCAAATTTACAACTGTTAAATTTTCGTTTTGAATAAAACTGCAAAATTCCAGTCATATTGCAGCTTTTATCTATATCCATGGAAAAGGCATTAAAATTACAAAGAGACACACACTAGGAGAAACTTACATTCTGTTCAGTTTCATCAGGTTCGGGTTCTCTTTGGTAGTTGTCGTATGCTTCAGCATCATCCACAAACAAGCTAGCATTGGACAAAAACAGCTCACGACCACTGCATTTAAGATAATACAACATGATTAGGAAAGAAATAAGAAAAAGTTCATCGGCTTTCATACCATTTGTGATACACTTGAAAAGCATGTTCAAAAAACATGCAGCTCCATCAATATTTCCTTTTTCCTCGATTAAAAAGGAGGGGCTAAAATAAGCAATTCAAATGTGAATGATTGATAACAAATAATGGACATACCTCATACGGTCATTCTTAGCCCTCTCTGCCTGTTGGGCAGCCAAACTGGCATCTCTCTCGTCCATTTTTTTCTTCTTCCATTGATAGAACAACTCAGTAGTTATAGGAGTTGTAGTTTTCACTTGGGAACGCTAAACCATGTTACATATTATGTTAGAAAGCTTGATACAATAATCAAATGATGGTGCTTCTTGTAAGAGGGAAAAAAACATTTCACCTGCTTTTCAATCTCCTCCTCAATTGGCATTTTATCAGATTCTTCCTCTAACAAAGCCTTCATTTGGGATTTTAAAACATATCCAGGTGGAAGTGCGTGTCTATAGATACAATTCTTACCACCATTTGGACATGACCAAAACCAACCATATTGCTTCCTCTCTACCGCATCCAAAAAGTGTTTGCATACCTAAACAAAGTACAGAGGTTATTTCCATTTGAATAAGCAAGAATGAAAATATTATTTGGATAATACACAAAAATCAAACATTAAAAAGAAGCCTCGAATTAGCCATAAAAAATGAAAGTGGATAAAATCAAGTAAAACAATGCAACATAACACCAACAAATCTAATAAATCATACAATATCTGTTGGTTTGTTCTGATTATACTCATTTTTCTTCGACTCCACCACTTTCTCCAATGTCTCTTGATCCCACTCTTCCATTGTATCTGACAACGTAAGAGCAAAACCAAAAAGTAAGAAAAAGGAAAGCCATCAAAACCAAAACAACAAGTAACAAACAAACACAACCTACATACCATCGTCACGCTTATCACTGTATATGTCAATCTTCTCCCCTTTCCTCTGAACATTCAAATCATGAGAGAATTTGCATTTGAATCCCTTAGCACACTGACCCACTTTAAAAAACTCACATAATACAGACTTGGGATCAACACCTAAAAAAATTCAGATATATTAGTTCCCAACAACACTGAATAATAAAAACCCATTGAACTACAGAAAAAATGATTTAATTCATATGCATGGTAATGTAAAGATTTGTTACATTGTCAATCAATCATAAATGTCACATCACTAAAAATGTTTCACTTAAATCATAATTACTTCTAAAATTACAATACAAATATAATTGGTTTTGATTTGCTGACGTTGTATAAAAATTAAACTTGTGAATCAGAAAATAACAATGAAATGATTACCAGGTGGGACTTTAGGCTGACTAACAGCAATTTTGAACAAATCATTCAGCTCCTTCTCCTTTGCCTTCTCTTCCTCCTTCTTTTTCTGTTACCATCAAAACATAACAGATTAGGAACCTTTCTGGATTGGCCTATATGAGCTAATCTACTGACATAAGCACTTGTGAGACTGTTTAGAAGACTTAACCAAAACAGCTAATGACATGCACATAAGCTGTTTTCAGCTTATTGTCACAAGTTCTCGTGAAAACAACTGATTGCTTATGCAAAAACAATCTAACTATATTTTATCTTTTGTTGTAAAAAATAACTTATACATAGTCAATTATCATGATAAGCTGTAAGCTGCAAATTAAGCCGTTTATCCAAAAAGGGCCTACACAGAAAACCCAGTTGAAAAATCTATCTAATGTTACATTAATAAGAGCCTTTATTGATTGGCTTATTCGAGCTTAACTACTGACATAGACACTTGAGAGACTGTTATGACATGCACATATGCACATAAGCTGTTTTCATTTTATTTTCATATGTTCTCCAAGATAGCTTATGAAAACAGCTCATAGCTTATACCTAAGCGCTTATCATAATAAGCTGTTCAACCAAACAGGGACTAAGCAGAAAACCCATTTGAATAATCTAAGATAAAAGAATATGGAATGATGATAATTAAGAATAATACCTTTGCGTCTTGTTTGGGATCGGTTCTGGGTTGAACGGAAGATTTGAGATTCTGAACATATTTCTGAACTGCTTTGCTTTTGTTTTTGTTTTTGAGACCAAAAGTTTTGTCTTCGACTACCTTCTGCTTCTTGGCTACATCAGCTTTTGATTGCTTCGGAGGCATCTCGTATCGGCATCAAATAAATTCAATTCAATAAATATATAGTACTACTAATTGATTGAATTCAATAATCAAATTACAACAACAAAGAAGAAGAAGATGAAGATGATGTGAGAGATTTTCTGGGTGTGTGTGTACCTGGTGCCAATGTTTGGGTTAGATTAGGGTTTGTGTTTTGGATTCGAGAAGCTTACGGAAATTTGGAATTCCCAATCTACCCCTTCAAAGACAATGCACGTCACTTGTGTTGTGGGAAAATGAAAGTCACTTTGAAAGGAGATAAATGGTAACAAAATACCTTTTCTACCCCTTTTTGATACAAATACATTTATACCCTCAAAATTCATATACATACAAATTATATTGTTTTTTTACTTAGCAATCGTAATTAGTTTTTCACCTTTGTCTGGGTTTGAACGCATAACCTTCAATTTTTTATCGCTCAAACTATTTTTAGGTTTGAATGCATGACCTCCAACTTTTTATTGCTCAAATTATTTTGAGTTTGAACGCATGACCTCTAACTTTTTATCGCTCAAACTATTTTCGGGTTTGAACGCATGACCTCCAACTTTTTTATCGCTCAAACTATTTGAGCTATTCGATCCTCTTTTTTATTCTTTATTTTCTAAGAAGCCAACATGATATATATTAAAACCAAATTACTCTCAACCCAAGGCGTGCCATCGAAGAGGGCAAAAGATACAGAGTCATCCAACAAAGCTAAAAGAGAAAAAATAACAAAAATCAGCCAATGCCCAGACACAGGAGAGGTCTAAGCCACCACCTATGATAATCAAAAGTAAGGTTTGTGAGTTTTCCTTTAACCACCAGAAAAAATGAGCTTAGCATTAATTCATTTTGAGATTTGAATGAGTTCGCGTGCTGGATTAGGTCGAATTTGACCAAATTCAATATTCAAATTGATCAATTGTGTTTAGTTTAAGTTGAATACTCAATTCGTACTTTTGACACTAAAATCAAATCAAAACAATTAGGTCATGAGTTGGGATGGTGCAAAAAAAAAATCTAGCAACTAGACAAGTAATTCAACTAATTCATGTGTGGCGCTTCAACGTTCAAAAAATCGTTTCCTAAAAAAAACATTCAAAAAATCGTAAAATTTTAAGACATTCTATTTTTCTTGATGACAATCAATATATTGACTTCTTCGTTAAGTTTAGCGTGTCTTTTGATATTGACCTCTTAGTTTATGTTTCCTCTTTGTCTGATGAAGATGATGTTGGTGCAACTGAAACTTTTTCTTAAGATTTTGGTCTTTTTTTTCCCTTTTTCCTTTAGCCATAAAAAAAAATACAAATACATATTATTTACAACAAAGAAAGGGTCTTTCAATTTGAATAAAGGAAAGAAATCTCACAAATTATATTTAGTCTTCGATTTTTATAATTAATAAAAAACTATAACCGTAAAAAAAATATGTTAAGGGTTGTGCTAGGAAATTTATAAATAACAAATAAAATTAAAATATTATGACATGTCAATGGTTGAGTACACATGTTAAAAAATCAAATCTATATCCAAATCAAACAACATTAGATTTGAATATGTTGATTTGAGTTGGTCCTAACCTTGATTGCATTGGATAAGATTAAAATGCAGTTGAGTTGGATGATCAACTTTCAAGTTGATTTGTTCTCGTAAAGACCTTTAAATTCTTAGTTAAATCAAAGCAAACATAAAAAGAAGCATCAAAATAGAAGAATCAATGGAGAGAGAGAAGCGAACAATCGGATGAATCAATAGGGAGAAGTGCAATCAAATAGAAGAATCAATAGAAAGAAATGCAATCAAACAAAGAAGAATCGACATATCAGAATTAATAGAGAGTAACAATCAAATAGAAGATTCAATATATAGAGAGACAATCAATGATAAAAATCAAAGGAAAAAAGACAATCAATCAGAACAATGATTAGAAAGACGGTAACAACCAAAGAAAAGAAGACAATTAAAGAGAATAACCAAGATACCAAACCAAAAAACCAATGCAAGCCAAACCAAATAACCAACCTTGATCAAACATTGTCCTGCAATGGTAACCAAAGCATATCAAACACAAACAACCAACACAACATTGTTTTCTTATAAATGGTGGTTTATTGACGTTATTCCCCAAAGACAAACTTAACTTCAATTTCCAAATAGCCGTCGCTAGAAACATAATAAAATAATGCATCAAAGGTTGTTGACCAACAAATTAGGAGGGCGAAACTTGTCGGATCTTATCTCAAAAACTAGCTTAAAAGATGAAGATATTCAAATATAATTATACATTCAATAATTTGAGAACCTGAGCAATTTGGGACTAAAAACAAACTACAAACCCATTTGACACCAAGTTAAATGGGTTTAAATTTCATCATAAAAGCTAGAAACAAATGATAAGGTAACTCAAACATATTTATACACTCAACAGTCCGAAAACTTGAGCAACGTAAAACTAAAAAAAAAACTACAACCAACTTCAAAACCAACTTCAACAAATTCACCTTTGTTCATTGTGAAGCGGTAAACAAAGTTGTGCATGTCCACCTCTTTGATTTTGAACATATGGCTGATTGGTCGTTTTTTTTCATACGGTTTGCATATGTTGTTATGATCAAGATGAGGAAAATAACATGCACCCGATCAGTTCATTGTTCAACCAGTGTCGATTGCTATAAGAAAGTTGATCTTTGGCATGCTTTAAAGCTGATTGCTCCCTATGTTCAACAAGTTTTATAGATTCTTTCTTTGTAGCTACAAATTTTAGAACGAGGAATAAAGATCAATGATGGCTATTAATACTATTTTATGGTATGAAATAGTACAAATGTCAAAGTTTAGAGGAACATGTCTGAAGGGAACATGGTTATTGTTCAACATGGTTAGATATGTTGGACATTGAAAATTGGCTCAAATGGTGATCATTAATTTGTAACCTTCAAGCTTAAAGAAAGATGTCATAACGTGACACGAGTCAAGTAGTAGTCGTCTTTAGTGTAGTGATGTGTCGTTTTCGAAGAGATTAGGGCGTGCTTAAAGAGAGATGTCATAACGTGGCTCAAATGGTGATCATTAATTTGCATTAGGGATTATCAATAAGGTTGTCAAAATCTACTTCTGGTCAAAAGAAAACGGCAAAATCGAAAATCGTAAAATTACAATTAAAATTGAAGGATTTTAATCAATTAATTTTGTAGTATCGATATAGGATAGCAAAATCGTAAAATTACAATCAAAATCGACATATTTTACCGACACAAAAATAATGTTAAATATATGTTATAAATGACTCAAAGTTTAACGTCCACAAAATACTCATACATGAATGAATCAAAGCCTTGATGTCAAATTTTCTTTAGTAGTCATAATAATGCTAAACAACCTAGATAAAAATTGGTCTTTTATGTATTTTGCATGGATTTCACGATTTTGTGAGATTTTGATGCGATTTTACTAGGATTTTACCCGTTGTGAGATTCTACAATGGATTTGAATCGTTAAAGGTAGACAAAGTCACAAAATTCTAAATTTTAAGATTTAAGTTGGGATTTTGACAACAGTAATTATCAAAATGGACTCAACTGTATAGTATGCATATCTCCGCTTTGATCAATAGATGAAGGGAATGCATGCGGGTTCTTAATTGCTTTAAAATGGACTTGTGGTCTCCAGAGTGGATAATGTAGTCTCAGGGTTGAATTCTAAGCAAGTGGTAGATTATACTAAGCATACTCACGAAGATGTATATGTTTCTTATCATTTTTCTATTCATGTAGTTTTTTCTTTATTAAGGTAAAGGCCATATTATAAGTTAATTTCAAAAATTCTTTCAACGCTAATGTTGTTAATGTTATACATCGCGGAGGAAACTTCTTTTTTCTTTAAGTGCACGATGCTCATGTTTATACCAAAAGATAATTCAATTTTTTTTCAAACACATCCTTATATTGCATAGGTACGCATGCCCCTCGAACATCCTTCTCATGCACGATTTAGTGGTGAAGGAACATGATACCGCTGATGTTTTTCATGTACCTTTGAAAGTTATAGCCATGATGGAGTTTTATCCTTTATAACTTATCGACTTGAATTCAGTTTCGTGTCGGTCTCCATTTTCCTTTATCATCTTATCTTTTAAGGCTTAGATTTATAAACCATGGATCACCATTATACAGATATAATTATAGTATAATATGAAATAGGCTTGAGTGACATACTGACATGACATAGCGTGACAAAGTTGATAGATAATTAAATCTTTTAAACATATGATCGAAAGTTCAAATGAAGTAGATATGTATCAAAGGTTATTTGTTTCAAAATGTCGTTCTCTTATCTTAAATTGATCTTAATACTTCAAGAAATTAGTCATTCGTATATAATTGAGTCTCAAAATATTTTGCAAGAATTCTATCGCAGACCAATGTGTATGAAAGATAAGAGAGATTTAGGCACATTAAATTGATCTCATTACCTTGAAGAATTAATCTCTAACTACCATCCAGAGACACCCTAATTGACTTGATTTAAAACATTATTTATCATCCAATCTGCATGGCATATCGATCTTCATCTGAATCACATAATACAGAAAAATACTAGGAAAGCTAAATCAGCCTCAACATATAATTATGTTTATTATTTCCTCTTCTCTAAGACATCTATTATGGTTCTGTCAAAAAAAAAAAATCTAATATGGTAAGTTGGTTTGCAAGGTTTTAAAAAAATGTCCATTACCATGTAGGCTGATCAGTAAGAGCAGAGATGGCTGGGCTACAAAACTCTATTGCTGACACGGGTATTTTTTCCGTGACTATTTCTCCGTAAGCTTTTAAGGCAAAATGAATAAGTACATTAGTAGAATTTCAGAATAATATCTTTGAGAGTCATATGGAAAACTTTGAAATCTTCTGAATGCTACAGGTCCTGATGTGAGCAAGATCAAAAGTTTACTGAAGATGCTCGAAGAAGAGGAAAGCCAAATTTTGCAGCTTGTGATGTGAATATAGGTCACACGCTTCAGGTAACCCTTTAGTGTAAGAGGAGTACCGGAAGCAATGCAAGAGTTTTGTAATATCTCAGTAAATCAAAGATGAGACAACGTCTATAACTGGGTGTTTATCAACAACAAAAATCTATAACTGTACATGTTGGCCTGCTATTTAAACACATTGCTGCAACAGTATCTTGTTGCATCGGATAGGCCATTAGTGGTCAGTTTCTTCTATATTTAAACAAGAATGATCGTCCCAAAGTTACTGTTGAAACTTGAAATTTTAATCAAATTGCTTCAACAGGGAACGCGGACAAAGTTGCAATATTGAACTCCAATATCGCAATTAAATAATATGCAAAGATCTGCCATTTTATGGGATAATATGTAAAACATCGATCACACATCAGTCACAGTAAAAATGAATTTCATTTTATAACAAGAATTCAAGCATATTTTAAAAAAATGAAAATGAAAAGAGGGTCAGAAAGCCTCCTAAAAGAGAAGAGCCTCAGAAAAAGAACCAGATGAAAGGACTACTGAATCACTATGACAGAAATTTTCTCTAAAAACAGTGCATTTTGAAGTACATACTATAATATGTTACATTTAAAAGGAAACCAAAAACTATAAACTGTTCCAATTTCCAAACACGCTTAATTCATATGGAAATGCTTACCTCTACCTATTTAATCCACACTGAGTCACTGACTATATCTAGACCATTAATAAGTGAAAGAACCATCCAAAAACCAGAATGCCTATTTGACTTCTAATTATTCTACTCTTCTGATTTTAAATCATCAGCAAGACCTGAGACGAGATCATAAAATGAGTGCCAATTCAATAAGATTATGCTCTGCTACAGATTTTGAATTGCCAATCACTTCCTTCCAGTAATTATATTTGGAAGAACACAAAAGCCCTGATAGTGAATTTGATAAAATCACGGCATGCCATCATGATTTTGATACAACTGTGTTTCAGAGCTTTAGAAACCATAATGTCATCGTGATTATATCAAACTAAACACAATTCTAAACATCTACCCAGTCGATCAATCAACTGCATGTTCTGGAGCACAATACCAAAGGTGGCCAGAATCAGAAAACTTAGGGTAATACACCTTTCACCACAAAAAATGTTGGGGTTATCTCAGTATATGACAGGACCGTAAGATTTTCAATTTCTTTTTCAGAGTTGTACTAGCACTCATCAGACTCAATTGCTATATAGCACTAGAGCACTTTCAGTTTAGAATTTTAAGCATACTCGAGAAACTCAAGCAATCCATAAACACTCAGGCTTCTGGATATTGTTGAAGTTGGTCATGTGTTTACTGATGGAATGATAAGATGAAAACAATAAGATGAAAATTATAAACTCATACTGAAATATCATAGACCATAACATGACTTACAACAGAAGATACTGAACAATTTTTATGGATGATAACTGAAATTCATCTTCATTCCACTGTAAATTGTTGCCGCAGACAGTAAATCGCTAAGCTGATGAGACACAATGAAATAACCAGCATCTAAATTCTTAAATATTACATTACTCACAGCCAATCCTGCTGCTGCAATTTCAAGGGCAAATAAACTTCAGAGAGATATTGAAAACCAAAGGTGCTCAAAGCCTGTATCTCAGCCTTCTGCTTAGTCTTAACCATCAACGTCAGTTCCTCAACCCAACCAGGATTCTTCTTCACAAAATCTTCCTCCAACATGTCCTTTCCAGTCTTAATATCCTGCTCGGTCATTGGCAGCCTGCACTGCTCCGGTATCTTGTACTTGTCCAAATCACTAGGCCTAACCCCTAGCCACTTAATATCAGGGGTAGTCAAGTGAGAACTATCATAGGACATGTTCTTTGACCCACACCCATAAACCGATAGAATCTTCAATCCGTAAGGGTCACTGTCCACAAGCGCGAGAACTGGCAACTTTAACTCCATCTTCATCTTCCTCAAGAACAGCCTCGTCGAAACATCCGGCTGCCCCTTCGCCGTCACGATTATGCACGGAAACCTGTTGTAGAACCTATCTTCCGCCAACCTCATATAAGCTGCGTCCTTCTCCACCAAGAGAATGAACAGCGCGTCACTCTGCATATCCCCAACTCGGTCAATATTAGGCGGAATCGCCTTTCCCCCCATCCCCATTTTGGTGCAGTCAATCATATCTCCATTGTCGCTGAAAATCAACCTTCCTACAACCACCCCTTTCTCCGCCGCAACAACGTTGAGGCTTGAACGTGTGCAGCCCAACATGCATGAAACATCATCCAGAACCGTGTCAGATTGCATCTGATTCATCACAGAGAAGTTTGAGTTCAATTATTTAATTAAATTGAAGACATTTAAAGTTATTTAGGATTAGCAAAAACCAACAAAATAAAATCATAATAATCTATTCATTGTTTATATCGTTTGATGTGAAATTTGAGATCCTATTTCATCAAATCTCTCGCTTTTCATCCTAGGTAGTCAATCCCGGATAGCAGCGCGGAGTGGCTGACCACAAAAGTAGGTTTACCCTCAGCTTTTTTGTTAAAATCCTAAATTATCCTTGTTAAAAATAACTTACTAGGTTTTCTGCCCCACCGTTTTCAATTTCGTTCAGTTTTCATTTCACAAGTGCCTTCGTCGTGATTTACAAGAAAGCAAAAAATGTCAGATTCACAATTAAATTCAGTGGTTTCAATGTTCGAATTGTCTCCATAGACCATTACATGGCGCTGCCAACCCCATCCATTGATGTCTCTTACAGCAACTTCCTTGGTATGACACTAAACCCACTAATTGCAATCTTCAATTAAACTGTCTAAGAACAAAACAAACATGATATAAAAAGTTTTTTAAAAGGTAAATTAATTTCAAAATCTCTCCCCTCCCCTAAGTACCTAATTTTCATTTTATCTAGTAAATTCTATTAAGCACCGACACTTCAAATCAAAGGTGAATCTGATGTCCAAACTGTGTCGGTATTGAACGCACATGGTACTGACATATGTTGGTGTCGAACACAAACACCATACTAACACACACACAGTTGTATTCAATCAAATCCATTTTCTTAAATTATCATTAGTGCCTATGTGTTAATATGATATTGAATCAAATTAAATAGCTTCATAGTCTGGTGTTTGATTCAATTTCATATAATGCAATGCATAACCAAAACCAAACAAACTCAAAGTAATAGTAAATTTAAAAGACAAGAACAAAACCTGATCCTGGAAGAGCTTAACATCAGTATAAAACAGATCACGCTTAGTAACATGAATCCCTTTAAGACAAAGCTGATGAATAAGCTGAATAATCCTAGCAGTAATAGCAGTTTTCCTCACAGTCCCAATATTCGCGAAAGGACGAATCGACGATTTATCCTTAAGAACGATACGATCAAGTTCAGGAACATAAAGCTGATTCGCAGCAGAACGAGACGGAACATCGAATGCGAATCCATTACCGGAGAGGATAGAGTGAGCGATCTTGAGAACGAGAGATTCGATGTTGGATTGAACGGAGGAGAGGGAGAGATCCGCTACTTCGCGGCATGTGAAAGGGAGTGAGAGTTCGTCGAGGGTTAGGGTTTTGGTTCCGGAAGAAGATGCGGTTGAGGCTTTTAGGTTTTTGAGGATTTCGAGGATGATGGAGTCTGGTTTGAGTTTGTTTTTGAAGGGGAGGATTTCGTCGGTTGGTTCTGTACGGCGGCGCTTTTTGTTGTCTGCCATGGATGGATGCCGGAGGTGTGAGTGTGGGCGGGAAAGTGATTCTGGGATGGTTTTCCTTTTTGAGGGGTTTTGGAGTTGGTGAAGCATGTGCTCGCAAACAATCTCAACCGTTAATTGCAATCGAACTATCTAAACATCCACGTAATCTTCTACTATGTCTTAATTTAAAATTAAAATAAAACTGATCAATTATTTTTATTTATGATGAAAAAAGGTTAGGACTTAGATACTCTCTTTTAACATTTTCTCTATCGTGTACGAATTTTAAACAAAATACATTAATTTTTATTGACTAATTTTTGCTTACATTTTGGAACTGAGGAAATATGTATCACCACTTTAAGTGAAGCTCATTTTTAAACTATGAGACTCACTTTTATTTAAATCAACAAGAAAGTGAGTGATTAAAAACGTGTTGCTACCACTACTCTTTATTTATTAGACTTAGTGAAATTATTTAGTTATAAAATTACGTTTGAGTTCAAGAACAAGTTGAAAAAATGTGTGTAGGAAATCACCTTTAAAGCTATCATCTAAATGTTATATGATTCATAAACGCTATTTAATAAAGTTGACCGAAAAATTGGAGTGATTCTTGAGCACTACTCTTTAATTAAATATTGTATTTGTGACAACATTATTACTTCAAAAACTTTCTTTGTACCCTTTTTTCAAACTACTCATATAAAAAAGACTTAAATACATTTTTAGTCTCTTATCTTTATTTTGGATTCATATTTGTCTTTTATTTATTTTTTTTAAAAGAAAGGTGCTGATAAGTCAATTAATTTGTTTAATTGTTACCACATTAGTTATGTTCATTCATCAAAGGTTAACGATGTTACCTATAATGTATATGACACGTATGCTAGCATCTCATTCTTTTTACTTTATTGATTCTCTTATAAATCAAAATTAAGGATCATCGAAACCTATATATCCTCGAATTCTTCACACAAAATTAGACATTGCAACCAATCTTCTTTCCCGTATAAGCAAACATGTCAAATTTACAAGATTCCTCATCAACTTTTTCTTTATAGAGAGAGTAGATCTAACACAAATTCGCATGAATTTTGTACTTTAAAACAAAAGTTTTATTTTTGGATTTCCCAGTGACTCAAGTAATTAGCAAGACCATTAACTTATTTTCACATGTTTTAATAAGAACTTTAATGCTGTTCACTTTTTACACACTCACTATAATTAAATCCTTTTTTTTTTTTTGAGAGAACTCACTAATTAAATCCTAATAATGGAAAATTGACTACTAGCAGTAATTTGAAATATTCAAAGCACGACTTCCCAAAGAAACAAAGACACCGAAAAATTAATTATCGGAGTAATCAATCATTTCATTATTATTGGCTTCCCCTTGTCTCGTTCATACAAAATTCCCATGGCGGCCTTCACCACCCGCCTTACCACGCGCGCGTCCTTCATCTCTTCCGTCGCAAGGCGCTACCTCTCCTCCGAGCTCAACTCCCACGCGCCGCCGTTTACCTCCGCGCCATTCCGTCTTGTTGCTCCACGTGGTGAAGATCAGAAGAACAGTCACGTACGGTGGGTCTTCCTCGGTTGTCCTGGCGTCGGTAAAGGCACCTACGCTAGCCGTCTTTCAAATCTCCTTGGTGTTCCGCATATCGCCACTGGTGATCTCGTTCGTGAAGAGCTCTCTTCATCTGGTCCACTTTCTTCCCAGGTTTGAAAACTTCTTCTTATTATTCTCTCTGTGATTCGTTTTTTGCTTTGAATTTTGACTCCTTTATTTCTAACTTTTGATTCGTATCTTATTCTTATCACACGCAAAATTAGATAATTATTATAATTCTTTGAGATTATTTGAATTTTCATTTTGTTTTACTTGATTAGCTCTCGTGCACAGGTGTAAATGAAAATTTAGTGTACTGCAATGATTTACTTTAAATTGAGTTATGATGATTGAACTTAAGTTGTTATTGAGCTCCCCATTCCTTGGTGGAACAAGTCTTGCTACTTGCCTTCCGACCAAACTATGGATTACTAGGGACCCTTCCCTAGGATCTGGAGGGTTAACACTCAAATTAAGTTACTATTATTTAAAAAATCGGAGCTTTGCTTTGAAAATCATTGTATGTTTTGATAAGAAGTTGCAAAGTTACAATTATATAAGTTAGTTTAATTGGTAAGAATGAAATTAATATAATTCTTGTTATGTTTTTCAACATATCTCACTTTGTATTTCTGTCGTTTTATGAGTGACTTTTGGTTCCTAGTGTTCTTCATTGTAGTAGTGGTAGCTATAAAATTTATTTATTTTAATTAAAAATTATGTGATTCCATAAACTAAATTGCCCTTTCTGGAGATAGTGGCAAGCAAAGCTGGAGTATCATATTCATGAATGGTTTTTGCTTTTGGGGGACTCATTTTTATTTTTTTTATTTTCATTTTATATAAAGGCATGTTATGAGTTTTTTTTTTTTTTTTTTTTAAATCGAGAGAATTTACCACCAGGCACCAGCCGTGCTTGTCAGTGTCCCCAAAGCATGACAGGTTGGGCAAGCCTGTTTAGCTTATTGGAAAATACCCAAGTGTCACGTGCGTTTATATAAGGGAGAGACACCCTTCACCTAGAGGTGTCAAGGGGCTTTAAAGTTTAGGCCCCAGCCCACATAGTAAGGGGGCTTGAAAATTTACAAGATTAAAAAGCCCACATTCATGCAAGCCCACAAATATAAAAATCAAAAGGCTCCAAAGCCCCAAAATTTCTATAAACATTTTTTAAAAAAAAAATAACTTTTTTTTAGTGGAAAAAAACTTTTTTTTACTGGATTTTTTTTTTTACCATAATTTTTTTTTTACCTTTATAGTGGGGCTTTTTTAGGCCCACAAATAAATAGATTTTAGAGTGGGCTTGGCCCCAAATATTTTGTTCAATTAGGGGGCTTTAATTCAGTGGGCTTGTTGAGGGCTTTTTTAAGTGGGCTTTGAAATTTGGGGCTCTATTGACACCTCTACCTTCACCTTACATGTGTGCTCACTTTGTAAGGATTAGTTAGGACAAATGTATAAAAACCTAATATAGGCATCTTGATAGCTATAGTCTCATGTATGGTTAGGTTTTGAAATCCATGTGTTTAGCCAGGTAGGAAGAAGGTTTTCAATTCGGTCATGTGGGGAAAAAATCCAAGTTTTAATTCTTTTGATTTTGAGCCAATTAGGGTAAACATCCTAAAACCAAACTGTCCTCGAATGGACATACCTCCCTAGATATCAAATGGCTATATGCTAGTTGTTTGGTTTGAAGAAAAAGATTAGTTATTATAGTTGAGTAGCATCATGTATCTCAATCTAACTTAAACCTTGAGCTGAAAATGAGTGTTTCTGATGCACTAATTTGATACTCACCACTTTATGATTTGATTGTATTTGTATCTCAGCTCCTTTAACCATATCTATACTATTTGTTATATGACTAACAACTTATATGGTGTTCTTGCCATCTGTTAGTCGGTAACTTCTATTAAGACATCTGTGCCGCGTGTATTTAAAATTGATATTTTCCGGCTTTCTTGTTCCTTAATAAATACTTCATCTACTAATATCACTGTGTTCTCTTGATTGATGTTGGATTTGTGGCATAGTTATGTAATTTTAATTGCACGTGACTGTATTTCTTATGTTATTGGGTAAATCTACATGTCCTTCAAGCTAGCAAGTCTTTAAATTTGGAAGTTTAAACTTTAACTTTCTTCAAAACCAAATAAATTTTATGAATATCGATTGCTTCTCCTTTTTAATGTTTTGGTTTGTAAGTGATTAGGTAATAATTATTAAATGTTTTACTGTTCTTAGTTGCTTAACGATCAGCTGAGTGAAAATGGTTGCTGTGCTTTGATAAATATTAAATACTGTTGTTATTTCAATTTCAATATCACAGTGTAACCTGTTCTATTAGTTGTCCCTTTACTGGAGTACTATGATTATTTTATGTCCATTGCACCAGCTCTTCTGCTCTCTGATGTGTAATGTTTGGTGTCTTACAGCTATCAGAAATTGTAAAACAAGGTCAATTGGTGTCCGATGAAATTATTATAAATTTATTATCAAAGAGACTCGATGGTGGGGAAGCTAAAGGTGAACTGGGATTTATTCTTGATGGTTTTCCTCGAACAATAAAGCAAGCAGTGAGTATATCTTCAATTTGGTAAAGTGTATGTCACTCACTATAGGCACTCCCCTATTTTGTTTGCAAAATATTTCACAAGAATACAGAAAACAAAAACGTTGATAGTAGATTCTGATACCCGAAAAATGTAATATCCAATTAAAAATAAATGAACAAATTTTGCCGATTTGGATAATAAGGCACCTTATTTAGGTTTCTTTAATTCCCTACCTAATCAGCTCGTATTTGTCATCTGTTTTTTTTTTTAAATTCTAAGTAACTGAGGTCTCACCTGGTGTTCTTTTTATATCAATGTGTATCCACTCTTTGTGGTTGTCCCATGATGTTTTCTAAACTTCGTGCCGTTTTAAACAAGCAAACTTATTTTCTCTCCTCGAAAATCTGTTATGTACTGGAGTTGCCTTTCTTTTTTTATGCTCAGGAAATATTGGAAGGGGTAGCTGACATTGACTTGGTTATCAATCTGAGGCTTCCAGAAAATGTACTGCTTGAGAAATGCCTTGGCAGGAGGATTTGCAATCAATGTGGGGGAAATTTTAATGTTGCTTCTATTGACATTAAGGCCGAGAATGGGATCCCTGGAATTGTCATGGCTCCGCTTCTTCCACCTACAAATTGTATGTCAAAGCTCATTACTCGATCAGATGATACTGAAGCAGTTGTCAAAGAAAGGCTTCGAATATACAATGAAACGGTATTGCTGCATTGTTATATCATAATCATATTCATCATCAACATTATTGTCATTTATAGCACTTCAGAGGAATAGATGCTTTTGTGACCTCTTATTTGAAGTTTTACATTTATTTTTATGTGAAGTTGTATAAAAGTTGATGCTTCTAGTTACATGTTGCTTATAATTACTCTGCTGTGAATAATGTTCACGTCTTTTCTAACTGGTTTAGGATTGATTTTCTATTATGATTGCAGAGTCGGCCTGTGGAGGAGTTTTACCGCAGCAGAGGAAAATTATTGGAGTTTAACCTGCCTGGAGGAATCCCAGAATCTTGGCCAAAGTTGCTACATGCTCTTAATCTTGATGATTATGAGGATAAGCACTCTGCTGCAGCATAAAGATATAATAAGAATAATGTACCATATTTCATTCTTTGCATGCATATAATGTATGCTTGGCAATTTTGCAGGAAAGAAAACCAAAGAAAAGGGATTTCTCTATTAGTAGTAGTATTTTCAACCAATACTGATATTGGAAGTGTTGTAATCTGATAAAAACTGATAGGGTTGGGTTTTCTTTCCTTTTAAATCTGGTTAAATGGGTAGGATTTCAGTGCTTTTGAAGTTATTGTGCGGTGTGAGGTAATCTTATTGCTTCATAGATAGTGTGGGCTGTCAATAAGCTTCAATATATCTGGTGCATCACTACTGTATAGTTGTAACTTGAATGCAAATGAACTAATTTATTGCATTGTCAAATACTTGAGCTTTATGGGAAGCTTTTACAGAGGTAAGTTCAAGAAAACATGTTTCATGATGTTTCACTTATAATACTTGTTCACCGACTCTTTTCTTTTGTTATGCTCACTGTACGCATGATGCATGTATGCATGTAGGGGGCATATCAAGTGGGAGTTGTTAACATGAGAGATGAGACGATAATATAGTAGTCATTGGATCAAATTAATGGTTTTAATTATATTCATATTTGTATGTGTTGTCCGTTCTCATCTTCTTTCTTGTGCCTATGATTTTTGCTTCTCCCTGTTGTCCTGTTCTCTTCCATTCAATATTTGAAAGAAGAGTCGCAGATCCAGTCTAACCCGCATCATATGAGCTACCGAATTGCTACCTTCTACTGATATTTCTTCATGGCAGGGGCTTATGTTCATTCCTCCTAAGTTCTTGTGACCCATGAGAATTACCTTTTCATTTGGGGGAATTATGTTCATTAGCTGCAACAAAGGGAGCACAATACAATTAGAAAAATGTTAAAACATTAGGAAGGAAAATTCCATGCTAGTCATACGCTTCAGTTGGCCTATGTTTGAGTTTCCTTAGTTAATTGATTTTTATCTTATTAGTTGTTCCGTACCCTCTATTTGGATTGATTTTTGTAGAACTGTTCTGTTTCTCAATATGTAAAACTCGGAAATGCTGTGTATTGTTCTGTTTCAACCCAAGCATTGTTCGATGCTTCCAATATCCGAGTGGCTTTTGTCTATTGATTCAGCGCTTGTTTGATCTTCGCTTGGCGTTCCTTCATGCACCGTCATGGTGAGATGAAAGCACCAAATGGAACAAGGGATGCAGTATACTGTGTTATTGTTGTATTACTCAATAAGCTCAACTTCCGCACTGAAAATGGAAGGCAATAATATGAACACAAATTCTCAAGTAAAGAGAAAAAGAGGATAGTTGGAATCACATCATAAAATTCCATATACTACCTTCACATCTCTCACCCTTATAGCGATCACCCCCACTCATAATCTTTCAGCATTGTGTTAGTTACCGTTCTTCTCCCTCCCTTTTTAGTGCCCGTTATCCCTCAACACAATTGGAAGATTCTTCTACCACGTGTCCCATTCATCATTGTTTAGCATTTGTCTTCATTAAGTTCTAATGGAAAACTAACTAATTTGACATATTTTAAAACTAATTTGACATATTCAAAGCACAGTGTGGTTGTGAATTGCGATGTTATATGTCTGTTGTATGTTGAATAAAAAAGTTGACGATGATACGTCAAATTGTTCAACGGTGTGAGTGACATTCATTTATAAATAAGGTATTTCCTGACAATAAAAAAGTCGACGATGATACGTTAGATTGTTCAGCAGTGTGAGTGACCATTCATTTATAAACAAGGTATTTCCTGACATGCTTCCTGCTTATAGGAAAATGATAGATTATGAAAAATATCATGAACATTATGAGGAGCGTTGGTATGAAGACTCGACACATATATGGTTTGTTTGTTCATCAGTCATGAAGTTCTGATAACTTAGACTTTTCAAGATCATATAATTGTAACGAGCAATAGAAGCAAAGGTATACCAATTTTTCGGATGCAAAATGTATCCTTGATTATCGGAAAAAGTTGTCAACGGAATCCTAACACACTTTTTTTAGTGTGATGGTGTAGGACGAAAAAACTGGCCACTTTTTCCCAACATATTGACATTTGATGCAACATACAATATTTTTTTCCAAGTAGTTTAGTGGTTACGATAAATCCACTTCTTAAGATGAATAAATGTGGTGTTCGAAATTCAAACTTATATTATGCGTTGTTTCTACCTACCGAGTTAAACTCACGGGAACTTTAATTGATACATTCTACACTTGTAAAATCAAGCGGAAGTTGTAAATGACTCATTCTTTTAAGGCTTATTTATATGTTTAGTCCTTGTAAATAGTGGTCACTTAAGTTTTGGTTCATGAATTTGTTAATCCTTCCAAATCTGTCATTCAAATATTAATCACTTGACTTTTAGTCCCTCAACCCATTTAATGATAGATATGTCACTAAATTGTTGATTTGGCAAAAGCTGATTGGTCAAGTCAGTTGCTGCCTCATAAAAAGCTTATGTAAACGGACAAAAATGCCAGTGAGGCTTTCAGACAAGCGTGAAATGACCAAAATGCCTTTGTGTTCATCTTCTCTTGAATATTACTTAATATTAATAAAAGGTGGTCTGATTAGTGCAAAACCCTAACCCTAATTGCAGCCCTAACCCACTTTATGCTTTGTCACATATCTTAAACCATGTTTTGGCGCCATACATCTTAGCCCTAGTGACACAACCTCCTCATTTATTACGTCCACACACATCACAATCTGCTTACCTTGATTATTGCACACATGCTTACCCCAGCCGCCTCTGAAACATGAAAACACGTTAAAATATGCATTAATGCATTTATCTGCTCAAACTATGTTACCTCATAGAAATACCAATTATGCGCCAACTGTACTCAACAACCCTTGCTCATTAATGATGTTTGAGGGGCTCAATGTGATAAGAGCAGATGATGGGAGAATTCCATTTGCTTATCCTCGATAAGTGCTCAGTTGTGTGCTCAAGATGATAAGTTGGTTTGGTGGGAGAGCTTGCAGCTCATACACTCATTAATACGCAGATTTTCAACTGCATTTTATGTGCTCAATGTAAGTTTGTCTTACAATGCCCTTGACATCTGATTAATTACACACCATTGAGACACGCAACTTATAGACAACATTTATTTCTTTGTCTCAAGGCCAAATCGAATTGCTCAACTCCTATGATCTATTCCTATAAATATGAGTTACTTTGAGTTTTGTTTCTGCCATTCTCTCAATATACTTTAAGTTCATATCATAGTGCATCCGAAACTATCACGTTAGAAAGCCAATCTTGCATACTCACTCATGGCAAACAAAGGTCAGTTTTCATGTTTTCATGCATGGTTTTGTTTATAATAAGACATATCTTCGTAAATACTGATGATGTTGTTGGTTTGTAGGAAAAGCTCCAAAGCTAATAAAATTTCATGAGATTGTTGGCGGAAAAATTCAGTTCCAGATCCAAGGTAGAGTGCTTAACCTGTGGACTACTCCTGATCGTTTCAACACAACTGAAGTTGGCATGATGCATATGAGGTGGATGCTGAGGTAACAGAGTCGATCTGTAATTGATATAAGGGATTTAGATACGCGCATTGCACTTTACGGTCTACTTCATGTTTTATTTTCCGTATACAGTGATTTAATTCAATCTGTTTTGCTTTGGTTTTGTTGTAAGGCGTGAAAATTCATGCAAGTGTGAGAAAGCATATGTTACCTATGTTTAAGGATCACTTTGAAGAAGGGTCGATTTATGTCATTGAAAAGCTAATGGTTGCCCAAAATGATCCAACTTTTGGAACTACTCCCCATAAGTACAAGCTAA
>Ga0315915_1002910_pt1 | contig 21802 bp, 11 predicted proteins | sample MpolbnodulesMG_FD_207738 | JGI IMG/M metagenome (GOLD analysis project Ga0315915, IMG submission 207738) | Medicago polymorpha root nodule microbial communities from Los Angeles, California, United States - branched nodules | ecosystem: Host-associated > Plants > Roots > Nodule | place: USA... | reverse complement strand
ATCAAAATAACAAATAACATTTAGAGGGCAAAGGCGGTGTAGTTTAAAACTCCTTGTTCAAATACATTAATGGGTCCTCTTAAATTGATTGCTTACAAAATTATTGTCACAACTTTTTACTTTCGGTAGCCAATTTCTGGAGATTTTTTACAAGTTAGAGAAGACCTAGATGGGAAAGATAGAAGCATGGTTGTGTGTGGAAAAGTATAGATGTTTTCCTTTTTAATTTTAATAAATTTAGACCATTGATTATATCCAATGGTATTTTGATTGTGGTCCACCGGTGAGGGACTTGATTGATCCATCACCCTAGAATCCACCTTAAAAATATTGAAACTGGAGTTTACTTTGGCGATATTTTTTTTTACGAAAAGGCGGAAGAAAAAAAATTAAATGGCTTTTGACCATGAGAAAAAGATGAACACATATACAATTAGACAAATCTTAAAATTTAAAGTGCTTATAAAGATATTTTGTTCATTATTCACTAAAGAGGTATGTGTACCGCAACATGATCTTTGAGTAAACAAGTTGAACTTGGACTAATTATTGTTCGACTCGTTTAGTTCATGAATCAGCTCGGTATATAAATATATATAACTATTTTGTATTTTTTTAATATAATCAAATAAACTTGGAAGTTATCCTTCCATTCCATATACATAGCACATTTGCATTGAGATTAGCATAGCTGTCAAAGAAACAAAGTAGCGTGAAAAGTCTGACGTCGAAAATTGTGTGCATAGTACGGAGCGTATGTGTAACATCCCAATATTTTATTTAAATTATGCTATACAAGTTTTAGTGATTCTGGACAAACTTCTGAACCAGGGCGGGTGGTGTGTGCAAGCAAGAAGAAACCAATAATGACAAGACATATTGATGTTGGACCATTGGTGATAAGGGATGGCCCACGTGAACCACAGCTTGTGCAGACACAAAATAAACAATGTGAAGGTAAAGGTAAAGCAAAAGAAGTATTTGGGCCTGCTGTGAAAAGGAGAATTCGGACTAGTACAACTCAAGTAGAGAATGTAAGCATCGTGGGTGTAATTGATCAGGAAGCAAGTGATATGGTGTTGGACTATGTGAATGAAGGTAGTGTTGCTGAAGTGAGCTCTGTAATTCTGCAAAACAACCCTTTATTTACTGAAACAATTGTAATGGCGGAGGCTGAAAATCAGCTCCACCAACAACCATGAAAATAATTAGTTGGAATTGTAGGGGGTTAGGTAGTCCTCGTACAATTCCTAGTTTAAAATACCTTGTCCGTGTTTATAAACCGGATATCCTCTATCTTTGTGAAACTATCTCTACAAGTAATAAAACTGAGGAATTAAAGTATGTTTTGGGGTTTGATTTATGTTTTACTATGAATAAACAAGGTCAGAGTAGTGGTCTCGTTTTGTATTGGAATTCGTCGATTAAATGCTCAATTTCTAATTACTCAACTAATCACATTGATGCTGAGATAACAGATATTAATAAGGGTAAGTGGCGCCTTACTGGATATTATGGTTTTCCTAATAATGGTAGAAGAAGGGAGGCATGGAATTTTCTGAGACAACTTGCAAATGTTTCGAATTTACCGTGGTGTATACTAGGGGACTTCAATGATATTCTTTCTCCTTATGAAAAGAAGGGTAATAATGAAAGGGCGAATTGACTTATTAATGGTTTTAGAAATGTTGTTTGTGATTCTGGGCTGGCTGATGTACATACAGAAGGTTACCTTTATACGTGGTTTAAAAGTCTTGGCACCACTAGAGCTGTTGAGGAATGTCTTGACCGCGCTATTGCTATTAAGAGCTGGAAGATTTAGTACCCTGATGCAATTCTAGAAAATCTGCCAGCACCTTCTTCGGATCACTACGTTATTATGCTCTCATGTGAGCAGATATCCAATAATAGAAGAGTGTTGCCTCAGTTCAAATTTGAGAACACCTGGTTAGATGATCCCGACTTTAACAGTTTTGTCACCGATAAGTGGAGATCTTATGGAGTTTGCCTGATTGTCGATAAGTTGGAATATTGCGCTTCTGATCTCACAGATTGGAGCAGAAACAATTTTCATAATTTGAAGCGTGAAATCAATACTTGTCACCATAAAATTGAAAATGAGGAATCAGGTGGACAGTGATAACATTCATCAGTTTAATGAATTGAGGAGTCGTATGATTCAGTTATTAATTCAATAGGATGCTTTTTGGCATCAAAGAGCGAAGACTCACTGGTTACGGGATGGAGACCTTAATACTAAGTTTGTCCATGTTGTAGCTTCTTCAAGACGTAAAGTCAACAAAATTCATTCGTTGTTGGATCCAGATAACAACCAGATTACTGATGAAAATCAATTGTGTGATGTTGCTCAAAATTATTTTGTTGACTTGTTTCAGGAACAGATTAATGACATCGAGCCGGTCATTGAGGCTATTGAAGCTTCGATTTTCGTTGATGATAACAACAACCTATTGGCACCTTTTGTGATTTCTGAATTTAAAGAAGCTCCTTTTTCCATGAAAGCGGATAAGTGTCCGGGGCCAGACGTATTCAATTCGGGTATTTTCCAAAAAATTTGGGCATTTTGTGGCGAAGAATTATTCCACCAGTGTTGTAAATGGTTAGATACAAGTAGCTTCCCTCCAACTCTCAATGTGACCACCATAGCACTTATTCTGAAGGGTGGGTCTCAAACTTCTATGAAAGACTGGAGACCTATAGCCTTATGTAATGTGATTTATAAGGTGGTAGCCAAAGTGTTAGCAAACCGTCTCAAAGTTGTCTTAAATAAGTGCATTTCTAATAGTCAATCTGCATTTGTTCCGGGTCGATCTATTCTAGATAATGCTATGGCAGCCATAGAGATCATTCATTATAAGAAGTCTAAAGTCAAAGGTACATTGGGAGATGTTGCTCTTAAGCTTTATATAAGTAAAGCGTATGACATAATTGATTGGAGTTATCTGAAAGGGGTCATGATAAAAATGGGGTTCTCTGATAGATGGATAAACTGGATTATGATATGCATCAAAACTGTTGATTATTCTGTTCTTGTCAACGATAATATTATTGGTCCGATTACACCAGGTAGAGGGTTGAGACAAGGTGACCCTCTTTCACCTTATCTCTTTATCATATGTGCAGAAGGGTTATCAACTCTCATCAGGAAGGGAGAGGCTAGAGGAGATATTAATGTGGTAAAGGTTTGTACTAGGGCACTAATTATTTCCCATTTACTGTTCGTGGATGACTGTTTCTTATTCTTTCGAGCAAACACTAATCAAGCCGAGAAAATGAAGCATATTTTGGAAGTTTACGAAAAAGCATCAAGTCAAGCAGTTAACCTCCAAAAATTAGAAATCTTCTGCAACAGAAATGTTTCGACCGCAGATCATAATAATATAGCTAATATTCTTGGAGTTCAAGCTGTGTTGGGCACTGGTAAGTATCTTGGTCTGCCATCTATGATAGGAAGAAGCAAGAAAGCAACTTTTAATTTCATTAAGGATAAGGTATGGAAGAAGATTAACTTGTGGAGCAGTAGATGTCTCTCCCAAAGCAGGACGCGAAGTTTTAATCAAATCTGTCCTCCAGTCTATTCCCACATATTTTATGAGTTTATTTACTTTACCGTCATCTCTTTGTGATGAGATTGAAAAGATGATGAATTCATTTTGGTGGGGTCATTCAGGAGCTCAAAGTAAAGGTATCCATTGGATGTCATGGGACATATTATCTATGCACAAAAAAGACGGAGGCATGGGATTCAAGAGCGTAGGGACTTTTAACCTTGCTATGCTTGGTAAGCAAGGGTGGAGAATTATGACCAATCCTCAAACGCTTATTGCTAGAATGTACAAAGCAAGATATTTTCCGCATAGTAATTTTTTTAAGCTCCCTTGGGGCATAAACCAAGTTTTGTATTGAGAAGTATTTCTAATGCTAAGTTCATCCTTAGAGCGGGAAGCAGGTGGAAGATAGATGATGGGTCCTCAATTCCTATTTGGAATAATAACTGGCTTTTTGGTAATGGATACCTTACCGTTCAAAATCATGGTTCAACACCTTTTGATAATCTCAAAGTTTCAGATTGTATTATTCCGGAAGCTAAAGCTTGGAATGCTCCTTACTTACTTTCAATTTTTGATCAACATATAGTGAATCAGGTGTTTAATACGCATTTGTATCTCTCAGTTCAAGATGATAGGGCTTGTTTGGACGAAGGAAAACAATGGTGAGTATTCTGTTAGAAGTGCATGTAAAATGTGTATGCGAGAATTACTTGATGTCAATCATTTTAAGGCACAAGGACACTGGATCTGATCTGGAAGCTTAAAATTCCTCCCAAGGTGAAGAACTTCATATGGCGTGTTTGTCGCAACACTTTACCAACGCTTTTACGCCTTAAAGACAAAGGAGTTAATTGTGATCAGACTTGTGCTTTATGCAATCTGGCGGAGGAAGACAGTTTTCACCTTTTCTTTCGTTGCCCTGGTAGCTGCAATATTTGGAGCATATGTGATTTCTTTAATATTGCAAATAATGTGATAAATCAGGGCCAGGATAGCTCAAGTATTATTTTTCAGCTGCTGCAGGTGTTAAATGGTGATGAGGCAACACTGTTCTGCTGCATTCTTTGGAGTATTTGGAAGCAACAGAACAACAAGGTTTAGAATGATGTGATTGAAGCGCAAGTTGTTGTTCTGGAACGTGCAAAAGTGCCTTTAGAAGACTGGAGAGCAGCTAAATCCTATCAACAACAGCCTTCAAGGGCACAAAATATCGATGATACTTCAAAGTGGACGAAACCAGCTATAGGTCAATTTAAATGCAATATCGACGCCTCTTTCGCTAAGCACTTAAACAAGGTTGGAATAGGTATGTGTATAAGAGATGACACAAGTGCGTTTGTCTTAGCTAAAACTGAATGGTTTAGTCCAATATATGAAGTTCATATAAGAGAAGGTCTTGCTTTATTATCTGCTCTAGAATGGGTTCATGAGCTTAACCTTGGTCCTATGGATTTTGAGATGGATGCGAAAAAGGTTGTCGATAGTTTCTTATCGACAAAACATGATGTAACTGGGTTCGGAAATATCATTCAAAATTGTTAATCCCTTTTTAGGAATTATTATGAAAACTCTAAGGTAGAGTTTGTTCGGAGACAAGCAAATGAGGCAACTCACACTTTAGTTAAGGCGGCCACATTGTCAGCTAGTTTCCAGTTATTATATGTAATACCTGATTGTATTGAACACATATTGATTAATGAAATGCTTTAAGTTTTTTCTCTAAAAAAAAAAGTCATAATTCATTTTTTTATAAAGAAAGAACTTAGATAAAAATGTTACACCATCTATTTCAATAATTAATCAGTAGACTTATTTTTATTTAAATTATAGGGTTAAATATGTTTTTGATCCCTATAAAATTGGGACATTTTAAGTTTAATCCTTACTTAATTTTAATAGTTTTTTTAGTCCTTAAAAAAAATTCTGCATTCAGTATTAGTCCATTCTCAATTCAAATTTGTTTAATTTATGCTTAAACTCTTGAGTTTTTAAACATTTTTTTCAGACATGTTAAGAACATTACTAAAAGTTCCTCTGCAAAAAAAATGTCGCAAAATTTGATTTTTACGTCCAAATTTTGTTAATTTTATCTTTAACTTTTGCCGTTTTAAAAAATTCATATTTAATTCGTTTCGTGTTAAAAAAATCTAAATTTTGGTAAATGAACATTTCATAGTGTTCTAAACTAGTCTTAAAAAAATCGTTCAAAAATTTAAGAGTTTAAGGATAATTAAACAAACTTTGTTGTAACAGGAACTAAAATTAGAGGTAATTGTTTTTTGTAAGGAGTAAAAAACCTATTAAAATTAAGTAAGGACTAAACTTAGAAATCCTCAATTTTATAGGGACCAAAAACATATTTAACCCTAAAAATGGGTGATGTACGTTCAACAAAAGCTAAAATTTAGGTGATCTTATGCAATCATTCTTTTTCCAATTTATTATAGAAAAATGTTAACAAGTGCCCTAAGGACATTGTTTAAACATGTAAAAGTAGCAACTTTTGTATTGGAAATTGTACGGTTATGACTTTAACAAGTGTTTGACTTGTATTTTTAAGACATAATTTCTTTTTGTGGATTCTTTAAACAATACCTTTAAAGCACTGGTTAACAAGACCCTTTATTATATAAGTTTGATTTTCTTGCATTCATGTTCATTTTACCACGTCCAACAATATCAATTTTTCCTTCAACTATTTCTTTGAGCCAGCATTAATTTTTTTACTGAGTCATAATAACGTGTATAGGTTGCTATTATTAAGCCTTCATTCTTGCTTGACTCAACTGATTTCTCTCTCTCTCTCTTACTAGTGCTTATAATCCTTAAATATAGGAATAATATAAACCAGAATTTATCTCAACGTGGGTGTATTTTTTTGAACCACCTGTATTGTGATTTCCTTGATTTTATAAGCAATTGGAAACAAACTCTTGCTCCTCTCACTCTCACTCTCACTCTCACTCTCGATATTATTCACACGTTAGCCTTCATAAACCGTATTTATCCATTAGTAGACCATGATCTATTTCGATGATCTTTCTCTCCCACACCCTCTCGATTACACATCTTTCTCTCTCCATAAATATATGTCTGATAGTTCAATATAATTATGGTGAGAATTATGTCACACAATCTGAATCCACAAATTCCATTATCATGTTTCATCCTTGCTAGTCTATCAAGCCACTCCTATCTTCACTTCTTAAAATTTATGTAAGTTCAGAGGTACCCTAGGGTCTCATTCTTTTGCTTAATTATTTTTATACTCCAATCTCTAAGTTTAGGATTATTTTCTTTGTAGCTTGTGTTCCTTTTCCTTTGTGAGTACCACGTGGGTTTTAGAGTTTGGCTAGGAAGAAGAGCTTCTAAGGTAAGGGTTTTTTCCCATACGTCCATACTAAGTACTAGGATGATGTTATGAATCAGAGGTAGAGATTCTTGTCTATTAAAAAGAAAAACAATTAAAATATGAATTATATGGTAAAATTGAATCTTTTATAAAAGTTATTAGTTTCAATGATATTTTATATTAGGTGTGTATGATAATGTGATGTAGAATAACATTCAGTTTATTTTGCTATGTTTATAGTTTTTTTTTTTTTGATATTGGGAAAGAAGTGTTAGTTTTTTTTTTTTATAAACTAAAGAAATGAAAAAGATGAAAATATGAGTTTTTTTTTAAAAGGATATAAATGTTAGAAATAATGATGGTACCTGAAATTCTTCTTGAATAAATTAATAAAAGTCTAGTCTTATTGTAGTACGGATGTGACTATATTGTTTATTGGAGCAAAATGTTTAAAGTTTTATTTCTTTTTTTTTACTTCGAAGTATTTGAGTCATTAGTCAAGCATTCTTTTATAAACAATGATTTTCACTTATTTTTGTGCTCAGTTTTGTTTTAGCTTATATGATTAATTACTGGTTGCGTATGATTGAATATAGTTTTTGTGATCAACATGATTTTGGGTGGTTTTGCATTTAAGTGTTCGTGAGAATACATTTGTGAAGATATGTATACATATAAGATGTTTGTGAAATCTTTGTACTGTGAGGAATAAATTTATTTAAATGTATGCTTTGATTTTCTAATTTTGTCAGCATTAAATTTATAATACAAATAAAGTAGAAAAATATTGTAAAAGTTTTAATTTAAAGAGATTAATTTTTCTAATTAAATTGATGATTGGAGCCTTATATGTTTAATTGATACCTTTATTTTGCATTTTTATGATCTTATGTGTTGTTCTTGAAAATAAGTTTTTGTGGTGGTGGTGGATATACAAGTGATAGGTTGATGGTTATTTTTTTTATGATACTTATAGAATTTATAATCTTGGTTTATTGATATTGTTAAAATGGTAGTGAAATAAATGTTTGTTGCTCTAGTGATTTTTATTATTTTTTTGAAAGAACCATTGTGAAATGTTTTAATCATCCATGGTGTAGAACTGATTTGAATATACTTTTATTATAACATTTAAAGGATAAATTGTCTTTTGGGTTGTTATAACTTTAAAATTACTTTAGTTTTTAGAGCAATTTGTTTAGTTCAAAATGAAATCAAATAAAGTGTAAGTTTTTTAGATCATTGGATTTCTTGAAAATAATTTTCAAGGTGAGTAGACAACAGACTTATTTTTAAGATATGATATGCAGATACATTTAATTTTTATTTTTTTTTAGAGAAAATGGTTTATTTTTCCTATTTAAATTAGAAAATGTGTCAAAATAAAAAACAGGATTATGGAATTTCTATATTGTGGAGTGAGAGTGTTGTTATTATTATCCAAGTGGGGAAAATAGTAGTTTGATTTTTTTAATTTCTGATTGCGTTGTAAATGATTTTATTATTTTAGTTTTATTAAATGTTAATACTCTTATTTTTCAAGAAGAAATATAGTGTCTATTCTTCCTCGTATTTTTGGATTGTTAAATTTTGGGAGAATCTTATGGTGTAGATTTGAACCAATGGACGTTTGTTTAGTAGCTCCGAACACGATGTTAGCTGCAGTCTACTTCAACAACGGAAAGCACAATTTATTCAGGGTCTGTGTTGATGTCACCATAGTAGATCTGAAGGAACAACTGGATTAAATCAACTAACGACTTAATAACAGAGACATAAGCCGGAAGATTTGCAGTTCAGTCAGATGATGCTCAAGAACAACGACGACATAAGGAACATGTTCTTGATATTTGGTCAACATATAATGTTCTCGACGATCGAATTGGATGTTTCGTTGTTGGGATCTTCTGAAGATATTCTCTAAGAGTTTGATTCAACCAGATGAAAATATTTAGGTTGTATTAAATTGTATTATTATGTTGTGTCGTTATTTTGTTGGAATTAAGTTTAATTCATGGTAGTTTGTTGAAGATGTTTGCATTAAAGTGTCTTATACTTAGTGTATAGGTTTGGAAGTCTCTTTGAAAACTCGAAAGAATGGGTATAACACGTGTTGTATTCTACTAACTATATATGTTCTCACATCGAATTCCTTCGTATAAGATGAATGTAACAAACATGAATGCATTTCTAAGATGTTGTTTTGAGCTTGATCATGCTCCTCTGTCAATTGAAACTTGTCAGTTGGTAGGGGAGTAGGGTTAAGTTCAAAAGAATATATTGGAATGCATCTGTGTTTGTCACTACTCATCTTATATGAGGGAATTCGATGTGAGAACCTCTATAGTTAATTTGGTAGAATACAAAATGTGTTCTCTTCATTCTCTTGAGTTATCAAAGAGACTTGTTAATTTTTACACTAAGTATAAAACATTGTAATGTCAGCATCTTTGTCAAACAATGTTGTGTTGTTAGCTTGCCTAAAACCGGCATATGTTAACTCACGTTGGGTACCAACGTAAGTTAACTTGTATTTGGTACCAGCGCAAGTTAGCTCACATTGGGCGAGTTAATATATGATTGAGTTGTTTAGGAAAAGCAGGTGAGAATGAGCAAAAACCAAAGGGAAAAAAGCAATTTTCTTCATTCTCTTGTAAATCAACTCTTCTTATATATGGGCTTCTTGATATTAATATTGTTCGAATTATAAAGTTCAAAATTCGCAGGACGAATGAAAAACTAATTGGATGGAAAAAGAAGATAAACAATTTTTTTTTTGCTTTCTATGATGCAAAATATCTTTGGCGGGTATTGGTAGCTGACGAACATGTCACATAATAATTGTTCTTCTATAAGACAATATTATTTCCAATAAGAAAAAAGTAAAGAATTCAAGTAAGGTATGTAAATGAAATCCATAAATCAACTCAACTATTCAAACAATTTTTTTTTTATTAACTGTTTTTAAGGATGTTAAACTAATCTACCAAACCAATTTAAGTTGATTCTCTTCGTTCATAATAATTAAACGTTTAAGAGCCAAATTCAGCTTTTGGCTTGGATGGAATTTTTAAAACAATGCATTATACGATAGAATCTATCATTGAGTTGTCATATTTGATTGGCTTAACAAATACTATGATAAAAATAATTTGATTCTATCAAATTTCTCTTATCATTATCAAGCGTTTTAGAGTGGGTGATCAATCCATTTGCCATTGAGTAGTTTAATCCTGACAATTTAATTAAATAAATAACACTACTTACCTTACTATAATCAAGCTTTTCTAATTAACAATTAAGCAAACATTAGTTCCATTCAATGAACTTAAATAGAAAACTGTTAGGTGGGAACCACATAAACTATTTTCAAACCATAGTCGCCCATAGGACTGGGAGTCTAAACCAGAAACCACTCTTAAGAACACAATTAGTCAAAAAAACTAAAGTATTAAAGTATAGAGAATAGAGAAATAGTGTTCCCAAAAACCAGGAGTTAAATTGAAAAGTTGGCAAAGATAATTATAAGATTCCAAATAAATTGGGAAAATTTATTATGGCCGTCATTCTGACATCCCGTCCCATCCAAACCTAATTGCTAATTGCCACGCGCTTTCTTTCACCGAACCCTCCCTTGTCGCATTGCATGAACGCCACCTTACCACACACACTGTTGACATTTCCTTCCAGAAGCAACAAATCAATCCCAAAATGAGTCGAGTTGAATTCACCAGAGCTCGACTAAATAAGAATTTGATCATTTTGAATTTTGACTAAAGTTTGATACAATTTTTTTTAAACTCAAACTCAACTTGTTTAAAGTTTATTAATAATTAGATTTTTACTCGTTAAATTCAATTCATTTATATGAATCACATATATTAAAAATATTTTTTATTAAGAAATGTCAATTTTTTTAGATTTTTAACCTTTTAATTTTTTTCTTCAAAGATCTAATGAAAATAAGAGTTCCTCATGGCATAACGTGTTTTACTGGATGAACACAAATACAAAGTTCATATCTAAATAAACATGCAGATGAATGTAAAAACTAAAACCATATTCAACTGCAAACACTCCAGAATCAAAATACAAAAGCACATGAAAAATAAAAGTAGTATATATTTTTTTGTCAAGAAAGTAGTACATCTAAATGAAACAATAATCAACAAGATTTCTTGGATAGAATTCAAAACTCTCAAAATACTATTTCGTTTTGAAATTCATATATTATCGACTCAACTTATGAACAAAACGATTTGAATTGCATATAACTTAAGTTTAACTCATTTCGTTAACAAAATTAATTTTTAGTTTAAATTCAATGCATTTGATTCATAAATCACAAATTAATTTTCAATTAAAATTCCAAACTATATTTGAGTTGACTCAGAAGTAAGGTAGGGTCGACAATAAACCGTTTAAACATCATATGTTTCGAACTATGTTCAAACATCAAGCTTCATAGTTTTCTTTATTTTGTCTTTTAGTTTCAAGTTGATAAGAAAAACTTCCATTCTAGAATTCGTTCGAGAAAGTTTAGTTTACATTTGTTGTTAGATTCAATACTTCAAATTCTTTCAAAAGATTTAATTTTAGAACAAATAATTATAAAGACATTTATATTTAAAGACATGAGATCATCAATAATTTTATTTATCAATTACAAAGTTTCAAATAAAAAAAATCTGAAACCTGATTTGATCCCAGCAAATTTTGAAAAAACTAGAAGTATCCAATAAAATAATTTGATGTACACTCATTTATCTTATATTTTACAATTTTTATTTAGATTATTTTAGGTATTATATTATTTAAATTAAAAAACATAGAAAACGTATGTTATATGAATCCCAAACGTGTTTTTACGTCTCTCCCCATCCTCTGGACAGTTTGCATGTGCACATACAACTTTTGCCTCCACAGCCACCATTACATATTTTTTTTGATTCATTTTTCTATAGTATTGATTCATTAATTAATATTTCAAGAATGCCCGCACAAAATATATATTTTTCCAACAATGTTGCATTCAGATTCAGTGTATGGAATATAATAAGCGGTAGTTTTTTCTTCCTTAAAAAAATCCACATGCAAATGCAATGATTCGATACCAACAACCATAGCATCACATTTTCAAAAAAAAAAAAAAAAAAAAACCATAGCATCACCATTAGTAAAATAAAAAATAGAAACACCATAAAAATTTAGCTGCAAAAGTGATAACTTTTTTAGTGTATAGTGTAATTATATTTGCAAGTAATTTTTGAGTATGGAGTTAAATGTACTTTTTTTTTAATTTTTTGTGAACCAGTTAAAATGTACTTTTAATTCTTACAAAAGAGATAAAGTTTACTTTTGGTCTTTGTTCATCTTTTAATAAAAAAATAAAGATTGTTTACTTCTTAAACAGTAGAAAAATTGTATATGCCTCGAATCTTTGTAGTATAAGAGAGTAATAGAAAAAAAGAATTTTTCTTAATAAATAAAAATAAATTGTCTTGTTATACTAAAACAAAAAAGAATTTCTTGTATATTAAAAAGAATTATTTAACAAATAAGATTTTTTTTTTGTCCTCGTGAACTTAGCTCAGTTGGTAGGGACAATGCATAATATATGTAAGTTCCGGGGTTCAAACCCCGACCACCACAAAAAAAATCATTATAATTTTTTTTATAATTTTATAAGGAAAAAAATACACTTAATCTAATTGCTTTTGGATGAGACATTAAGGAATCTTTTCCAACTCAATCACAACTTTTATATTTGAATTCAGTCTTGAAAATGCAACATCCGTTCACAACAAAAAATAAAAATTAGACTTAAACACAAGGAGAAAAAATCGATGATTGAATTTCTCAAAATAAAAAATTGTACTTTCTCTACGTGCAAGCCTTGACATGTTCCTAACCCAATATCAATAGATGTTGCAAACACTACAAGCAATCTTGCAATTAGCCAGGGAATTATGCCAGGAGTAAAGACAGGGAAACCCCTGGGAAATTTAACAGGGCTAACCCCTCGCATAAGCCATGACATTATTTTAGGCGGGAAGACAAATTTTGAATTGGTCTCCAAAAACTGATTTTTGTCAGCTTGTGACAAGAGCAATCCGAGGGAAAGCCCCTCGCAAATTGCAAAGCAGCTGCATAATAGACAACACCCCTGCAAAAGTCTGCAAAAGCAGCTGCAGATTAGACAACACACCTACAAATATGATCGTTTTTCCTTGCATGGCAATTTGCCAGGAGTTGTTTCACACAAAAGCCCAAGTTTTTATCTGCACAAAGCCTGCTATTCTGGATTTTTCGAATTGCTCCTATCACATGTGTTTCCTCTTATTTCTAAAAACTTATTTTATGTATTATTTTCTCTCTCCTCAAGAGAGAAAAAAGGAAAATTAAACCCTCGTTCTCTCCTTACATGGCCGTTAAGTACTTTCAAAGTCAGATCCGACCACCACTCGATGCAATCAAAGAAAATAATTTATTTTTCGAGCTCCCAATCACGAGATCTATCTTCTACTTCAATCAGTTTTTTTAGAGGATCAACTTCGTTCTCTTCCTCTTATCCACCACGGTAACCTTTTACCTACCAGTTCTCTATCATTTTTTTTCTTCCTCTTAAATGTTCTTCTTGCTTTGTATTTTTTCGTTCTCTAACAATTTGATTCGTATGGAGCCACGGAGCCAGAACTGTACAATTGCAATGGCATCCTCTATTTCTATATTTTTTTCTTCAGTTTATGCTTCAATCTTAAAAACTTAATTTTTTTTATAACCCTAACTTCATACTTTTTCAGAACCGAAAGTTTCTTATTTTCAGATCTATTGATGACTTGATATTGTATGAATTTCTTAGTGTTTTAGTTGTGTTTCAAAATAAAAAGCCCCTTTTCTAAAGTCCCAACATTTTAGGGCTGAGCATCGGACGGGTTCGGCCGGATTCAGTCTGAAAAGTGCTCAGCCACATGAAACCGAGCAGACTAAAACTTCACCCATTTCCGACCATTTCTTCCGGCGGTTTGTGTGGGTGGCGGGTTTAACGGATGGAGGGTTTGATGGGTGGTTATATTCGGTTTATAGCTTAGCTGAACAGAACAATTTGAAAAGAAGATCTTTTTGATGTATGGATCAATAACTCAAAGAGAGCTTAAAGAAGAAGGGGAACTGTGAGTAAAGGAAAGGAAGCAAACATATAGAAACAACAAAGACTTCACCATGATGAATCAAGACCGCAAAATATACTTCTTCTTCTTGAAAGTGGTGTTTGAGTATCATTCATTTAGACACATTAAAATAATTTTGGACAGAAAAAAGGGTATTTGATAAGTAATTGCAATAGGCAAGCAAATGTTAAAATATAAGGATTGAGAAATGTTCATCATTTTTATTACCATTTTTAATAATATAATTATAATAATATTGGAAGACCAATAAAGTGAGAACGTGCACCACTGCAACTTTTGTCTAGATAGCCTCAATTCAAGGAATGCTTTTTATTGAGAAATGTGTATAAGTAATATAGAAGTAATTAATAATGTTATTTTTCAAACAAGATAAACTAGGCATGTGGGAACTATAATTGACTAATTGAGGTAGTCTTTTATACATCGAGTGCTAGTTGTGCATGTATAAATTCTACCTTTTTCTTTTATCGGTCGATTATGGTTACCAATGGATGATAAATTACAAAACCGAAACCGACCATTGTTATTCGTGTCAACCCTATTTTCGTTGTTTTTTTTAACCTGTGGCCCGAACCGACCCACCCAAATGTTCATTATTTTTATTGGTTTATTCCGTTTTCGGTCGGGTGGAGAAATGTTGCTCAGCCCTACAACATTTTATTTGCCTTTAAATCTAAAAAATCCCCCTGTTTTTAACTACTTTTTTTAAAGCAATTAAATTTAAAAAAACCATTTAATTACGTTTTTTAAATTATTTTGAATGATTTTAAAATAATGAAATTAAAAATAACAATTTAAAATCGTATTTAATATTTTTTTAATAACTTTTTATTAATTATTAAAATTATTTTTAATACAATTAATTATTGTTTTTTTGAAATAATTGTTTAAATTAACGTTTTTTAAACAACAATTAAAAATCATTTTTTAAAAAAAGATTATTATGCAATTTCCTAGGGGAATACCCCTCACATAGCTTTTGTCATATTTTGGGTCAGACTACAACATATTTGACATGTGACAATGCGTCAGAAAAGCAGGTTGTTGAGTCAAGCAAATTGTTAGGGACACTGCTAGGGTTTTTGTCAAGAGTTAAAAGAGGGGTTCTGACAGGAGAGTGTCCCACACAAATTTGCTAGGAGCTAAAGCTCTGGCTTTACAATTTGCTAGGAGTGCATTTGTCATTGTTTCTGCTCCTCACGAAAACCCTAGCAAATTGCTATTTCCCAGGGATTTATGCAATTTCACAAGGATTCCGCACCCTGGCTAATTGCAACATTTCTTGTAGTGAAAAGAGATTCATAAAGGGTGTGCATCTTATATGTAGTTCCCATTGCCAAACTCCCTTCATCCAACCATCTAACTCAATCACTTTCAATTGTTGTTAGGACAAAACTCAATATAATCGAGGGTAATTATCTTTAAGAGAAACACAATTGACCTACTTATCATGCTAAAAGAGTGCTCATCTCGCTTTCCACCTTCCTTGATGTTGCTTGTGAGAACCAATTTGAAGTTTGTGGATTTTCCCCTCCCAAAGAACAAATATTCCTCCACGACTCCACCACATGCAAATAGGCGTTGTTTTGTGTTCTAACTTCCTCCAAGTTTGGGTTCCCCTCCACATCCTCCCCATATCTAATTGTTATAGTATCTACCCACTAAGCTTGTTCTTTTTCTAGAAGCCTATACCACCATTTCACTGAGACACTTAAGTTAATAACACACAGATTTATCACTCAAAGATCCACGTCCTTTTTAGAATGAAAACTCTTTTCCCGACCTACCCCAATGAATTTTCTTTTCCCCTCTTAACCTTTCTCAAATAAAATTGCTTTGAATCTACATCACTTCATTCCACACACTTACTGAAATTATTATGTAGAGAGAGAGAGAGAGAGAGAGAGAGAGAGAGATATATCAGTGTAAAGCTTAAAACAGGGTTTAGTGGATCAATTCTCCCACCCAAAATCACATACTTGTTACCACACAATTTCAATATATTTCAAATCATTGATCTCATCATTGACTTTCTTCTCAGGTTTGCTCAAACTTGTAATCCTAAGTATTTGAATACAAGAAAGAATCATTGACATTAACTCTCATCAAGAACCTATTCTCTAAAGTCACCTTCAGCCTATAAGTTATTTCAAAAGTCCTCAAATCGCCTTCAAAGTCCCTATACATACTATGTCGTGAACATATTTTAGGTGAGATGCTATTGTGACATTGATACCCAAAAGGAATAATTTGAATGTACTCAGTTCTACCACTTTTCTTACTACCTTTGCAACAATTTTATAAAGGCAAATAAGAAGTAATATCAGACGGAAGTCCTCAAAGCCAAATAGTAAGACGACAACCCTTTTAAAAGGGTCTTGTTTCCATGAAATTGGTACAACATAACTATAATATCTCCTTTATAAAAGGATAGACTAAAGGTGAAGTTGAAATGGTCTAGGCTTGAACTCTTGTTTCCATCACATTATCTGATGGCAAACTCAATTTCCTCTATGGAGAAAGGTGTAAAAAGATGCATGTTCTCTACATTTCTTATCAATGGAAAATCAATCTCATGTAGAGTAGGCATCTCATAACAAGTTATTTTAAAGTTATTTTTCATAGATTTGGTAACTAATTCTCTAATCTTAATAGGTCTTTATACCGAACTTGCTCCCAAAGTCAGAGCTGCTATTTTGTTTGATATTCATGTTCCATTCCTACAACCATTTTTCTCTTGAACTCTACAAAAAGTTGAATCCTTGCTCTTCAAAAGATGCCACAAATCAGAGAACTTAGGTATTCTCTCTTAAAGTTTGATTTTCCGTAACCTGCATCTCACCTCTAAAATCTATCGTCTTTATCTCCTGCATCAGATCCCCAAATTTTGTCTCTAAATCCCCATATTATTGTATATTCCACTACTTTGCAATTAACTTCAAACCCCCTCCCTTAATCTTTCCTTCAACACAAACCCCGTCCAACTACACAACACCTATTTCTCTCCCCTCTCAATTCAAGGTGAACTCCTACATATCAATCATTAGAAAAGGAAATTTGAACTTACCTTATTCCAAAGTGAAAATAATCTACCATTGTTCTCAACTAATAGAAGGAATGCTCAACCACATGTAGAGTCCCCTCATAAGATTCTACAAGGATTTTTCGACACAATTTCAACTTTTGTTTCTTGACTTGTCCAAAAAACAAACTTTTTTTATTCTTACCAAATCTTTTAGGTTGTTTATCTTCGCCCTACTCCCTAGACATCTTATATTAAAATAACAAACTATCATTGGATAACTTTATCTCTCTCCCTAACTTCCTTTCCCTTTCCATCCCCCAACTTCAAACTCAACATAAAATTTTCAGTTCCCTCCACTAACCCTTTGATTGAAATTTCAATTTCTTTTGTATGAACTATTTCTTAGCATTTTTTGTTCCAAAATGTCGAATTGACTTTTGACCATGTTGAGCCTCTTTCACTGCATTGTTTTGCCTTCATCAATAAGCTCAACCTCAAAGTTTTTGTAGCTGGTGGTCATGTGTGATCAAGTAAAAGAAGCCCTAAAGTGTGTCCTTAGTATCGACCCCTCCATCCTTAATTTTGGCAAGTCCACCTCAAGACAAATGCCTCTGCACTTTGTCTATGCCTCCTTTTGCGACAATATAAGCATTCCTTACTATTCCCTTCAACTGTATTAGAGCCTCCTTCATACCATACATCTCCATTCTTAGCCTATACACTTTGTAATTTCACCTCCTTCCTTCACCTCCTCCTTACCCCCCAACCCCACTCACCACATCAACAATATTAACAAAACTCGATATCCCCATCGATAGAAGTGACCTCTTGTGGATATTCAATTTAGATTTTTGATTACCGAGTGATGGTTCCCTCTTAGACTCCATTCATTTGCACTTGATATATATATTACTCCCCATCTAAGGTTATTTTTGTCATTCACTGCTTCGATACTAATCCCTGAAGGTTGGTCACACATGCCTTATTTCAGAAACACTAGATTGTTTATGTTGGACAAGCCTGTATTTTCTCTCAACCATTCTATTGCACATTTCATTGAGGTTTTCTTGTCACCCTTCTTAAATAAAATTAGTATTTTACTAATTGGGCTTAGACTATAAGGCTCAAATGTATTCTTTCTTGCTGCTTTAGGGCCCAAAACTGGATCCACACCCCCTAAATATGTATTCTCATTTAGCAAGACCAAAAGATGTTTAACCAACTGTCTATTATACTATACCTTGCATGTATCAAATAAGAGGTCCCTTTTGTACCCTTATGCCATATGTCTATTCTCTTCAACCCTTGTGTCACGCAAACCTTGTATAGCTCACGACCTAGGTTAGCTCCAATTTTGTTTCCCAATAATGACTGACACATGTTAGAAAATTGTCTTGAGTTGTTGTCGTCTTCCGGCGTCTCCTACACCGCCATCACTGATCACTAAGTTACTATCGTCAGGAGTTATAAATTGGTTGCTCCCATTCGTTCTTTCTTTTCGGTTCTCCCCTTACTTAACGATAACCCCTCATTTTTTCTTCAATGTAGCTACGTTGTCTTGGTTCTATTGTTATAAAATATTCATTTATGATCTCACTTGCGTCCTCGAACTAATTGTAGCCTGTATAGACAATCGTTTAAAATTTATGGTTAAATATGTTTTAATCCCTATAAATATACCAACCTTTTTATTTTAGTCCCTCTAGATTTTTTGTTAGACTTTTAGTCCCTCAAACAATTTCAATCTCTATTTTTTAGTCAATTAATGTCTAACCTTCATATTTTTTAATAAATTTTTTCATGAATGTGTAAAATAAAAAGGCAATTACTCCCAAAAAAAAATTCTATTTTTTTTAAAGAGATTCTCATAGTTTTTTTTTTTAAAAAAAAAATCACACTTATTAAGAATAAAGCATGAGAATTTGTAGCATAGTTTTTTGTGTTTTTATGGAATAAGTTTCATGGGAAAATGTAAAAACAATTTTCATTGACTATTGGTTAGGAAAAAAATGGAAAAGAGAGAAAATTAAATGTAATTTGCATTTAATTTCATGAGAATAAACAAAAAATTTTATTGAAAAAGATGATTTTTAAAAACAAAACAAGATTAGATAGAATAAAATTTGTCATTTTTGTAAATATTGTAGAATAAAGAAAATAAGTTTTTTTTGCTTATATTTCGGAACGGAGACCGTAACAATTAAGAATTTGTAAAATGCGATCAGTTATGTTGGGAAAATGTGTATGACACATAACATGTGTCAATTAGATGAATGTAGTGCCAAAATTTGATCTACTAAAACAAATGCAAGTTGAGCATGTCCATATTTGTCCCACAAGATTAAACTATTGACAAAATTAATTAACTAATTATTCTCCTAACAGTTGATTAGAAACAAAAACTAATCTATTAGCACTTACAGCATCTACACGCCACACAATCTATCCAAAACTAAAACCATTGGCTTTGACACTTTTTCTCTTTCTATCTTTCAGCGCCCACAGTCCCAAAAAATGAAAACCAGAAACCAGAAACCAGTTACCTGTTTTGTCCTAAAAACCACTTTCCATCTAATTCCCAAAAACCAGGAGCTTTTACACCATTTGTTTTTTCAAATAATATTCCAAAACCGCTTTTGAATAAAGACACACCATAATATGTGGCGATTCGACCGCACTCTGTCACCTGATCGTGTTTGCCACGCGCCTTACTCTTCTTTTCTTAATTTTTGTACCCATTTGCATGTACTTTCTGACACCCACCTCTCTTATTTTCTTTCATTTCACTTTCAACTTTTTTCCTAGTTTCTCTCTTGTGTTATAGATTCCATAATATGGTAATTTTTAAAGGGTGATTTCTATAGTGATAAAGGCAAGAACACAATCATGGTTAAATTTGAAATGGATGTAAAAGCTAAGCCAATTTAAAGATTCAAATAGAATACGTGTATGTTTGATTTCATCGGTAAGATCTATAATTGATTTTAGAGGAGTATGTAATTTCAACAACTATTTATGTAATAGATATTAATTTCATATTTACAATAATGAAAATACATCAACAAGTAAAAAGTTTCGCGAGTTTAATTCAATTGATAAAGATATTGTATGATATATGTATGAGTTAAAGTTCGAACTCTAAATCCTCTATTTATTCATCTTTAATAGGTAAAATTTTAACCACTAGACAACTCAACAAAAAAACATTACAACTTTAAGAGTGATGCACATATATTAATAAGATAGTACAATTAAACATAAACGATTAAAGTTGCATTAAAAATAAAAGATAACAATGATTTTGAACAATTTTTTTTTGCAAATATAATAAATATTTAAGACGAAGGAAATACTTTGTACAAAAAGATATTTAAACAAATTCAACATTTTTTTTTTGACGTTAACACTTCCGTTTCTCAGGAGAAAATGATTATAGTAATCTGAAGTTCGATCTGATGTAAAAATAGTCTAATAAAAAATTGTTTCACATAAAAATTGAATTTGAGTCTTTTCAAACAATATGTCTTAAAACTCATTTACCACTTGAACTCAATTGGTTGGTTAAATTCAACAAAATTTTGTTTTACAAGATTCATTTTTCTACAAAATTTTCTAATTTTTTTTACTTCTTAATTAATTTTACAATTTTATTTGAATCAATGTGAATTGACTGTGAATCTCCTCTTCTTCTATGCAAGTTACAACTTGCAAGCCACGACACAGTAATGTTGTAGTGCTAAATAGCTGGCTCTTGAAGGTCACTCCACGTCATCTACCATCCCAATAACAAAGGGATAAGTGTCCTATGATTGGAAGTTAATCACACGCACTTATCATGAGAGTGGTTATTATTTATCCTGTTCCACAAATTTGGTTGTTTACTTGTACAAACCCCAACCTCCCTGAATGTGGAAAAACCATGGTTTTTATAGTAACACAACAATACAACACATACACAAAAGTAGTACTATAAAACAAAATAAAAACTATTGTTAAGAAACAACTGCGTTCCCCACAATCTAGTACCTGAAAATCCATTGGCTTTCTCTCTCTTTCTCTCTCAACACACATCAAATACAAATATATACCCTTCTTTCCCATATTTTTCATAGACACAATCTTAGCCTTCATCAAAGTCTAATTTTTCTTCTCTAAACTCTAAATCTCTGATTTTCTTCTCAATTGGGTCTTTGAAAATTTTCATTAAAAATGCGGATGAGTTGTAACGGTTGTAGAGTACTAAGAAAAGGTTGCAGTGAAAACTGTAGCATAAGACCTTGTTTGCAATGGATCAAAAGCCCTGAATCACAAGCTAATGCCACCGTGTTTCTTGCAAAATTCTACGGTCGTGCCGGTCTCATGAACCTTGTTAACGCCGGTCCCGAACATCTTCGTCCAGGTTCGTAAAAAGTGACACTAATAACTATTTTACAATTTTTACTGCATGTTTAGATTGACGGTGGCTTTAACAAAATTACTTATATAATTTTGTTAAATCTCGTTTATCCATACATGCAATTAGACACACATATATCTATGTAAGAAAAAGTTGGACCAACAAAAGTTGATATATCTGATATACCTGATGTCGAAATTTTCTTATATCACTAGTTTTTTTTTTTTGACAACTTTTATAATTAAGAAACAAGTTATTGATATTTTT
>Ga0315915_1002902_pt1 | contig 21830 bp, 11 predicted proteins | sample MpolbnodulesMG_FD_207738 | JGI IMG/M metagenome (GOLD analysis project Ga0315915, IMG submission 207738) | Medicago polymorpha root nodule microbial communities from Los Angeles, California, United States - branched nodules | ecosystem: Host-associated > Plants > Roots > Nodule | place: USA... | reverse complement strand
TAAATTGAGATACTATTTGTTTGAAAAAGGAGAATGGTGGGTTGAGGGTCAGAATAATTTAGGAGTTTAATTTGTCTAAATTTGGTAATTAGTGTTAGAGATTGAGGGTGGAGCGAGAGAGTCTGTGGTTTACAGTTTTATATGCGTTGTATGGTGAGGAAGGTGGCATCATTGGGGAGGGTGGGAGTGTAGCATCAGTTTGGTGGAAGAATTTGATTACCATCAGAGGTGGGGTGGGAGTGTGAGTCAGAAGTTGGTTTGATGATAATTTATGTCGAGAGGTGGGAGATGGCAAAGATACTTTGTTTTGGTTGGAAGGAGGGGTGTTAAAGTGTAGATATAATAGTTTTTTTTTTTTTTTTATCTAGCTAACAACAAAATGGTGGATAATGTTTAACATGTTCTCTTTAGGTTGGGGGAGGGTGATGGGGCTTGAAAATGATGGTAGAGGTTGTTAGCCTGAGATGAAGAGCAAGCGAAGAAGTGCTGTAAATTATTACTTTCAATTGTTTTGCAGTCTGGTGTGGGAGACAAGTGGATTTTTCAACTTCATGTATCAAAAAAAATATAATGTTACAAATGTTCATAATTACCTTTGTTCGATGAAACAACCTAACTATAGTGATGGTTCACATACCTTTTAACATAAAGAGGTTTCTCTAGAAGTCAACTTATTCATTTGGTGTCCGTTGCAGCATCGCATACCAACAACAAATAATTTAACCAGGAGATGAGTGCTTCAACCAAATGTACAACTATGTGCGGCCAATTGTCGCCTCCAAGAGGACGTTGATCATCTCTTTTTGTCATGTGATTTTTTCAGAAAAAAATTGTTTGGTATTTATAAATGGCTAGGTTTTGTTACAGTTCAGCCCACACAGTTCGCTGATCACATACTTCAATTTCGATCGCTAAGGTCAAACTCTTGATTTGGTATTTATAAATGACAAATCATTTTAGAGACCTGAGTTTAATTTTTAGGTGAAATAATTCTTGATCACACGATACATGCCTAAGGTCAAACTTTTGATCACCGAACTATTTTCTTTAAAAATTAAAAATTGATGGGTTGACAAAAAAATATATAAAATTTATTTATTTTTTGACCTAAAAAGTGACAAGTTTATTATAGACTTAAATATGATAATCGTCCCTGTAATTTGGGCCAGTTTTGATTTTCGTCCCTGTAAAAAAAAAAATTTGAAATACATCCCTATAAAAAAAAATTTGTTTGAAAAAGGTCCCTGACCCCACTATTCAGCTGATTTGGCATGGTTTTGGCCACGTGGCAGTTGCTGACTGTGCGACTTTTGCCACGTGGCGTGCCACCTAATATTAAATTTTAAAAAATATTTTTAAAATTAAAAAATATGAAAATAAATTTAAAAAACAATATAAAAATTATGAAAATAAATTTTAAAATATTTAAATAATTTTCTGAATTTTTTTGAATATTATATATTCTAAAAAATAATGATTTTTCTTTAAATTAAAATTTTTGTAAAAGAACAAGAAATTAGATTTTTTTTTTTAAAATTTATAATTTATTTTCGAAAATTATAAATTTATAACTTTTGAAAATATAATTGTCATTATTTTCGAAAAAAATTTAATATATAATTTTCAAATTATAAAAAATATTTTTCGAATATTTAATTTTCACATTTTTTTTCAAATTTTTTAATTTTAACTCTTTTTTGTCAAAAAATTAAGTTTTCGAAAATTTTAATTTTCAAAGTTTTTTTTTCGAATAAGTATTTTCAGATTTTTTTCAATTTTTTTTTATGATTTTTAAATTTATTATCAGATATTTTAAATTTTAAAAATAATTTCTAGAATTTTTTTTAATTACGTGGACTGCCTCGTCAGCACCACGTGGCAAAGGTTGCACAGTCATCAACTATCACGTCGGCGATTAGCATGCCAAGTCAGACATGAAGTGGGGCCAGAGACCTTTTTCAAACAAAATTCTTTTTACAGGGATGTATTTCAAATTTTTTTTTTCAGAGGAAGAAAAATCAAAACTGACCCAAATTACATGGACGATTATAATCAAGCGGATATATATAGTTGCAAAACCCTTGTTGAACATAAACCCCTCTTCCTTCCTACAACCGCAACCCATATCTGGTTGCACAATGAAATCAATAATTCTAAACCCAAAGTTTACATCTTTATCTTCCAATTTCCCCAAACTCTCTTCTTTCTCTCTCTTTTCACACCCTCGTCAATTCAATATCCTTTTCCGCAACAACCCATCTTCATTTTCCAACCCTCTTCGCCTCAACTCAACAAAACCCTTCATTCCCAATTCTCAAAATCGAACCTTTCAAGCTTCATCTTCTACTTCAGGTGATATTCATGTCATTGTGGGTCCCATGTTTGCCGGGAAAACTTCGTCGCTTATTCGTCGGATTCAGTCCGAGTCCGCTAATGGCAGGTCAACCCCTCTCCTTTGAAGAGTTTTTGTGTTTTAATTTGTTTATCATCATGTGTGCAATTTCACGTGTTTGAATAATTTATTGTTGAATAATTATAGTAGTAGTAGAATAGTGTATGCAAATTAGATTTTTTTTTTTACCATGTTTGGATAAACAACTTAATTAAGCGGTTATGAAAATAAAGTTAAACGGTTCTCGTATAAGCTATTAGTTGTTTTCGTAAGCTATCCTGGAGAGATTATGAAAATAAGCTGAAAGGTTATGCCGTTATGGACATGTGATAAGTTGTTTTCGTAAGTTCTTCCAAATAGTTTCACAGTTGTTTATGTTGATAGATAAGTTCAAATAAGTTGTTTGCATAAGCTCTCTCACACAGTGACACAAGTGCTTATGTTAGTAGATAAGTTTAAATAAGTCAATCTGAACTTACTCTAAAACTAAAAGCATTGATGTCCCATGTCCCAAATCATTGCGTTTTTTGTAATTTTAGTTATGAATGAAAAACAACTTTTGCTTTGGAATGCTATAGTTAGCTGTAAACTTGCAACCATCAATGGTAAGATATTCTCAGCTTTCAGGTCAAGTCTTGCAGAAAATACTCAGAATTTGGACAAGGTTCTCCAAGGTCTGTGTATATCTGGAAGATTGGAAGAGGCAATTAGGCTCTTGTACTGCACGGGATTTCCGGTGCATCCGAGAACCTATTCCTTGATGCTGCAGGAATGTATATTCTGGAAAAATTATGGTAGGGGAAGAAGAATTCACGCACACATGATCATTGTTGGATATGTTCCCAATGAATACTTAAAGACCAAATTGTTGATACTATATGCAAAATCAGGTTGTCTAGAAACTGCACAGTTTCTATTTAATAACTTGGTGGAGAAGGACTTGTTTGCATGGAATGCAATGATAGCTGGCTATGTTCAAAAGGGTCGTGAAGAAGTTGGATTGGAAACATTTTATGGAATGAGACAGGCTGGTTTGAGACCCGATCAGTATACCTTCGCATCAGTTTTCAGAGCCTGTGCAACTTTGGCGTTGTTAGAACCTGGGAGGCAAGCCCATGTTGTAATGTTGAAATGTCAAATTGGGGACAATGTTGTAGTAAATAGTGCATTAATAGACATGTATTTTAAATGCAGTTGTATTTGTGATGGACGATTGCTGTTCGATAAGTGCTTGAGTAGAAACACCATAACTTGGACTACTCTGATATCTGGGTATGGTAAGCACGGACAAGTTGTGGAGGTTTTAGATTCTTTTCATAGAATGATATCTGAATCATTTAGACCGAATTATGTTACTTTTCTCGCAGTTTTGGTTGCTTGTAGCCATGGGGGTTTGATTGATGAAGCATATAAATATTTTCAATCAATGATAAGAGACTATGAAATGGTGCCTCATGCTAAACATTATGCTGCAATGGTTGACCTTTTAGGGCGTTCTGGGAAGTTAAAAGAGGCTTATGAATTTGTTCTGAAGTCACCTTATAAAGAGCACTCAGTGATATGGGGTGCCTTGCTTGGGGCTTGTAAGATTCATGGTGACTTAGACTTGTTAAAAATTGCATCAAAGAAATATTTTGAATTTGAATGTGTAAATGCTGGAAAGTATGTTGTCTTGGCAAATGCTTATGCTTCCTCTGCTTTGTGGGATGATGTTGAGGAAGTTAGGGCTTCATTGAGGGAATCAGGGGTGACAAAGGAGCCTGGTTATAGCAGGATTGAGGTTCAAAAGGAGGTTTGTTTCTTCTTTAACGGTGATAAATATCACCGACAAGCTGATGAGATTTATTGGGTAATTAGAGAGATTACCTCTATATTAAAGGATGCAGGCTATATCCCTGATTTAAGTAGAATCTGATAAATGCATACCTTATGCATTAGAAAACAAGGGGTATAAATTTCTGCTGCTTAAAATTTTGGTTGAGCCAATTTGCAATGTACCTGCTAGTTCTACATGATTCTTTAGGGATTCAAACATGTTCTGGTTTACATTGAAAGCTGCTGAATTGTAGGTTGTAAATTTGAAACAGAACGCTGAAACACATGAGACATTGTGCTGTACTATGCACATTCTTCAGGTCCCTGAGAATAGCGTTCCTTTGATGCTACACAATTTTTTCGTTATTGGGTTAGCCATAAACTTCGCACGTTACTGCATTTGGCAAGCTATTGGGTGATAGCCAACTAGCAATTTTTTCTCTCAGGGAACCTGCGAAAAGAGTTTACAAAGAGAGCTAGAGTGAGTATTCAAGACAGTTAGTTTAATTAATTGCTTTAATTTATTCACGTAATCGAATTCCTAGGAATCCTTTCTGTTTTTGGTTATCGCCCGTTGTGAAGACTCTTCGATTAATTTCTTCATCCTCTTGAAGGATCTCATTAAGATTGTTTTCCTGAAAATCTTGATTTTTAAATTAATATTAATGTGATAAGTTACAGGATATGTAGATTCAATGCCAAATCAATTTCCTATATTCATACATGCATGCATGTCAGTGCTTGTTGACTTTCTAGTTGGTGTTTTACTTGCTTTTCCAATTTTATGACGATCTCGCGTTTCGTGGTACCGTCTTTGCTTGTAATGGGAAAAGAATTGAACGTGTATGTGAATGACTGTCTAAATGTTTGAGATAATTTATAGTTCATCAGAAGTAATTTACCTTACTTTTGCACTTCCGGTAACATCTAAAACTGTTTACATTACCTTGTGCGAAAATGTTGGCTGTTTAAAACAAGGAGTCACGTTACTCACACACAACATGTCCATGTCAAATGAAATGCTTACATACTTGATAAAAGAAATCCAGTCTACTATTTTAAATAATACATAAGCAACCATAAGGCGTATGGGTTCCAAACCCCTGTACTTTATGTAATGTATGTTGGCCACACAGAGCTCAGTTTCAAATTGAGCCATATCTTATGGTTTGAAACGAGTGTTTTTATCTTTTACACAACTAAACAGACTTAATGCTGGATGATAATACTTAGAATGAATTCATGATCTATGTGGATGTATCTATATGTATGTGGAACTTATGTTGGATATGTAGGAATTCCCTAATTGTGGTTTATCTTTCAGGAAAGCCACAATATGGTTTGGCAATAGCCTTATCATTTAGGTATATGATTAACATTTCATGTTTCTTTGATGCAGAAACGTGGCAATAATTAAATCAAGCAAGGATACAAGATATGGATTAGATTCAATTGTTACACATGATGGTGCAAAATTACCATGTTGGGCACTATCAAATTTATCATCATTCAAGCAGAAGTTTGGAGTTGATGCTTATGATCAGGTATCCTGTTTTGAAGTTTTGCGATGTGTTTAACTGCCTATATTATCGGTTTGTGGCTATTAATTATTTTGTTCTTCCCCCTTCCCCTTCCAAGCCTTCCTATAGTTTACTGCCTTCATTTTGTTTGACTCTCACAACTGATAGATGATGACAGCTGGACGTGATTGGCATTGATGAAGCTCAATTCTTTGACGATCTTTATGATTTCTGTCGTGAAGCTGCTGATCATGATGGAAAAACAGTAATAGTTGCAGGGCTAGACGGTGACTACTTGAGGTATTATTACTTAGGATTGGTGTTTTAATAATCCCCTTTGTTTTTGGGAGGGCTGCATCCCAATGTTCTGAAATGATGCCACAAATTGTTCAGTTTGACCGTCTTTATGAGTTATATCAAAGCTTCAAACTTGCAAGTTGATTTTCTGCATCAATTGACAGATGAAGCACCAAACCCCCCCAAAAGTCAATTTAATTCTTTCCATTCCAGGCCATACAAATTTTAGATTTGATTATGGTCATGGTTACTAGTCCCTCTAGGAAAAAAATTGGACAACATGACATCCATAATTCATTCATGTATTCTGAATTGAGTTTTTATTCAATGCAAAACTAGGAATGAAACTGGAAGAACACCATGCATGGGATCAAAAGGAAAATCATGTAGTGTTGGTTGAGCCAATATCTATGTTTGTGTTGTCAAGTAACGACTATACGTAGCAAAATTTGAGCAAATCGCTATTACTCTGTGATACACTATTTAGTTCAAAAGGTTGTCGAATTGCGGTGCTATAGCATTGTAGCTTACTGGAATTTGAACAAACCACTGTGTTTTGTGAGGTGCAATTGACGGCATTAAGCCAAAGTACTTGTTGGAATGAAAGTGGCCAAGCTATACTGTTCTTGATATAACTTTATTTTTAGCTCTTGTAACATAGGGAGTAGGGTATGCTAACACACGGGACTTCAAGTTGATTATTGATTCCGAGGTACTTGATGGCCATGCAATCACCAACACAAGACTTGATTAGAGCCAATTCCATCTTTCCAGTCAAGCATAATCAAGCTCAAGCTTGAGTTGCTTAATAAAAGTTGTATTTGTTTCCTCAACAAGTCTTATTTTACTAGGGATTTTATCATTAGGTTAGGGTTGAATTTGACATTATTAACTGATGGTGTTTCTGTATTTACTGGCAGGAAGAGCTTTGGTTCTGTCCTTGACATAATTCCCCTTGCTGATTCTATAACTAAGTTAAACGCTCGATGTGAAATATGTGGGAAGAATGCTTATTTTACCCTGAGGAAGACACAAGATAAACAGGTTGAGTTGATCGGTGGAGTTGATGTCTATATGCCAGTATGTCGGCAGCACTATGTCAATGGACAGGTTGCCGTCGAAACAGCACGACATGTGGTGGAATCTAAGAAGGTTGAATGCGGCTCCCATACATGATTATACCTTTCTTAGCAGATGCATGCCTAGTTTTCTGCCTCCTGTAACTTGGTCTTTAGAAATGGTCTGCCAAGTCCTACTAATTAAAAGTAAATCTAGATTAGAATCTTTTTTCAATTGACCATGTCAATGTAGTTTTAATGTTTTATTCTAAATCTGAAGGTGTTATTGATTAAATTAGCTTCATTCATTTGATGGATGTGTATTTCAAAGAGTTCAGATGAGAGAGGTGACCAGCTTTTAGGTTGTTTTAGATTGTGAGGTTGGTGAACTTTTAGATATGTGGGGTTATCAATCTGAGTGTACTAATTATGCATGTATTATAGGTTATGTATGTGTAACATGGCATGAACATTTTCGTATAGTCTAAGTATTTAATGATGTTTATCAATTCCTTTGCAAGATTCTCTCCCAGGTTTTTTTGTTCTTTATTTTAATTCATGAGTCAAAAAATACAGAATGAGCTTTACAGTAAAAGGGATAATTACATAATATAGAAAAAGAAGATGATAGTGTTTGAGTGGTGGAGATTGGTTCAATGAAGAGAACATGGGACATTTTTACTGGAGAGAATTTGTTCCCAACAATATGCTGTAATTTTGCCATTTCCTACAAAATTCCTAAAAGAACAAGATAAATTCGTTGTACTGTATGTAGAAAAGATACACATAAAATTTATTAAGAGGTGTGCAAAACATAAATGAGACAGACACCTAAAATGAGAAGTAGGGATTACATAGCACTAGAGTTTTCTATTTGTTGCAAACTCCAAAAACCTGCTACTTGGTTCAAGTACTCAATGTAATTCCATAATATTAATACTACCATACAAGCATAGAACCAAAGCAAAATGTGGTTATGTTCATATACTTAATCATACAACAAACCATAGAACAAAAAATAATAACTGAGCTAAAAAATTAACCAAAGTAAGTTGTGTAGGACCAGAACGATTTAAAAGACAAAAATAAAAATAAAAACCACATTTGCTTTCATTGAGAGTTGAACTCAAGACCTCCCGCTTACTAAACGGGTGCTCTAACCAACTGAGCTATGAAAGCTGGTTGTTACCTTTATCGTCGAATTAATTTAATATCATACAATATAAAATCAAATTACCACGAAATGAAGAACTAATAACGAAAGAATGATATATATAATTGGTATGACTATTTTTTTCAGAACTATGAAATACGTTTCCTCTAATCTCACTTATTAGGAAAAAATTAAGTAAAAACTAGAAAGAAGATAAAAACGCAGCTAACTACAATAAAATACTAAACAATGTTTTTGTGAATATATATATGAGGCACGACTAATTTTATCATGGCAGATAAAAAATTTACTAAAAGATGAGCTCTTCTTGACACCAAATATTGTAAATTATTATTAATCTCAAAGAAGATTTTTTTCTTTCTTAGCTTGAAACCCTTCATGATTTCTAGGATGGGGAGTTGCCAAAAAATCATTGATTAGTATTTGATGATCATGATCTAATTTGTGGTTGTAGTCGAAGATATATGATGTCACATTTGTGATCAATGTAATAGCAGGTATTGTGGTTGTTGCTATGTATTTTGTGGTCATTACCATGTAAATTTACTTTATGTTTGCACAAAGTATTATAATTTATTTTTATCTTATAAAAATCACATATCTTTTATATTTCGTCAAAAATATCACATATATCTTATTACCAATTCACTATCATTTTAAATTATCTCAAACACTTTAAAAAATATCCTTTAATCCGAAAGATAATAGAAGAATAATCTATTCGAGCACTATATAGATGCAATTGGTTCCAACCCAATGTGGCCATTGCATCTGCTATGTTGTGGTAGAACATTTTGTGTTTGTAAACTACACTGTAATATTGTAAATGTAAAATGCTGAGTGATATTGTTGTGCACATTGTCACAGCCATAATATTGTTTTCCTCTCTAAAGAAAGGTTGTAACAAATTATTCTTCTATCTTCCTCTAAAATCCTTTTAAACCTACCCAATTACGGATCATATCTTTAGCTTTTGGATGCACATATCAACTAAATGAGGTCTTGAAATAGTCCAAATTCACAACATGCTCATAAGCCATTTGTTGAGTGGAGAGGAAAAAGTGGTTTGCAGCAGTCTCCATTAGATCATCACTGAAAATACCATTCCAAGAAGCCAGGCATTTCTGGAGCTCATCAAACACCATGAGTGGAAACTTGACACAAACTAAAAACTTAAGAACAAAACACAATGCACCAACATATCCACAATCACTGACTTTGGAGGGAGAAAACAATAGAGTATTATGACGACTTATAAGGCTTGAATCACCATTAACTCCACTATTTTGAGTAGGAATCAAATTCGATATTCTAAAATTTATAACACTCTCACACAATGCGCAACACAAGAAAGTTTAAACGTCACATCTTCATCCAAAATCTTAAGACGATTAATATGGGTCATCTCATTTGTATATTGCGCAACATCAATTTTTTTTATCCAATGTGAGACTTCTAACTCACACTTGACATATCAATATTCTCTTTCTCAAGTGTTAAAATCTCCACATCCTTAATCTAACTTTAGGAACCACTTCTACTCACCCTGCAAGCTAAATATTTGGCTCCGATACAATTGTTGAGACTTCCACAGAGCCTAAAACACCAGGGTGAACAATTATATTTGTTTAAAACCAACCGCACAAGCGAGTTTGGACACTGCATCTCTACCCTAAACCTTATTAGATATATGTGTCTTCTTCCACTTGTATATTGCTCAACATCTTATTTATTGTTGTTGTGTACAAGTGTGAGTTATATGTCCCACATCGGATAAAAGAGTAAAGGTTGAACACCTTATAAGTAAGAGGACCCATAAACCCATTGCCTTAAGGTTTTGGGTAAGAGTGTGGCGTCTCTCTTGCAAATGTAATTGTTCTAGCCTCGATGTGGTCGGTCCCCCTGAGCTCCCCTTGCGACCCAACAGTGGTATCAGAGTCCCGTTCGGCGAAGGGTAAGACGAGGCAGCCGGTCCGTTTGCGCAGAAAACAGCAACTGCAGTACAAGCGTGTCGGTTCGTTTGCGGAGAAATCAGCAACGGCGATACGAGCAAGTAAAAGCTTCCGCTTGACTCACACTTGAGGGGGAGTTTCCGTTCGGCAAAGGGTAAGACCGAGGCAGCCGGTCCATTTGCGGAGAACCCAGCAACGACGATACAAAGCAAGTACTAGCTTCCGCTTGAGGGGGAGCATGATGAATTAATGGACTCACACTTGAGGGGGAGTGTTGTTGTGTACAAGTGTGAGTTATATGTCCTACATCGGATAAAAGAGTAAAGGTTGAACACCTTATAAGTAAGAGGGCCTATAAACTCATTGCCTTAAGGTTTTGGGTAAGAATGTGACGTCTCTCTTGCAAGTGTGGTTATTCTAGCCTCGTTGTGGTCGGTCCTCCCAAACTCCCCTCGTGACCCAACATTTACATCTAATAGGAGACTTTTAAACTCAGACTTGACACATCAGATAAAATTAGTACGTTGGTTTCAAAAAATGTTTTCACTTTTATTTGTTGATTACATAGTTAACACATATAAATCATTGTAAATAGAAAACAAAGGGATAACACTACTGTAGTTTTGTAATGTAAAAAGAAAACAAAAAAACATTTCCCCAAAATACATGTATGTATCTTTAATTTCTACATGTAATGTATAAAATTAGTCCTTATTTATGCAACTATTCTGTAGCGTAGCTTTGAGTCAACCTCTCACTTTCACCTTAACTAGTAGCCATAAAGCTTTGATTATCAAGTAACTGAATCTCTCCTGGTGGCAAATCCTTGTCCTTCTGAATTTCAGTCTCTTTGGGAGGAGGATTTGTTGATCGAGCCATACGCTTCACAGAATTCAAACGCAAGGATTTTTGTGTGCTACCTGAAATTTTGAAGAATATTCAAACTAATTATAATCAAAGATGCCAAAAGCTGCCAACTTATACATTTCTCTATGCCCAACTTACTATTACTCTGTACTCAAATACAAGAAGAAAGAAAATGTAGTCGTAAATGGTGACCAAAATATAAGCAAAATCTACAAATTTCACCTTATTTAATGGTCTTACTCTCCAAATACTCTTCAATAAAATAAGCTTTCTTACAAAATTAAACAAAAAGAAAGAGTAATTTTGAAATGAAATATGTTTTGATTATATAAATAAAATGAAACTGACCACTAATCTTAGGCCTTGTGCGGATAAGTAACTTATTTTGTAGCTTATAGCAAAAGTGTTTATCATATAAGCGCTTATGTATAAGCTATTTTGAAAATAAATATAAGATATAGTCAAACTGTTTTTGTATAAACTATAAGTTGTTTTCATAAGCTAGGGTACTTAATGGAAATAAACTGAAACTACGAAAATGTCATAAATTGTTTTCATACATTCTCCCTAACAATTTCATAAATGATTATGCCAATACATACATATATAAGTTCAAACAAGTCACACCAAATATACCCTTAGCTATGTATATAGTTACTTTAGCATATAATTGAGTCTAAAGGGATTACTAACCAAAATCACAAACTTCCCCATCTTCATTTGTTTTCAACTCAGCTGCAACCTGGTGAATACTAGCAGAATCAACCATCGAACCTACAATGTTCCTTGCAAGGTGTCTGAGCTGAGTTAGACGCACCCTTCTTGGTGGATTATCCAGCTTATAAGCTAGAGATTCCAAGTTCAATGATGATCCTATTGTTAACATTGCAACATTAAAAGAAAAATAAATCAACGTGTAAAATCAGTATAATGAAAAAAATTGAAATCGTTGATTATGAAAAATTGAATGTAACAATGCTCTCACCTTCATGCGAAACTTGTGTTCCCAAATTCAGTGTTTCTTGACCTTGATTGAGGCCATAATGTGGTACAGAAATACCATGAGATATGGCTCTATAGTCAAGTAACGTAGATGGATTAACCCCTTGAAACTCATCACTGGTACTAGCTTCACCAGCACTTGACTCAAAAGCAAGAGGGTTAGGAGGAAGGGGAATGAATGGAGCATGAACATTATTAGCATTTGCAGCTCTTTGTCTTCGAAGCTGGTAATTTCTGCGGCGGCGCGCAAGGTGTCTTTCTCGTTGTTCTTCAGTCATGGCTTGTCTCCTTTGTCTGTCGCGTATGCGCCTTCTCTCCCTCTCTTGCTCCCTCTGCAGTCTCCTTAGTTCTGCTCTCTCTGGATGCTCTTCCATGCTCACTCACCGTTCTAACCTCTCTTCTATTTGCACCCCCAACTTTTTTATCACCTTTTATGATATACAACAAAATAAGTGTTTATCCTCAACAAATTTGATATTTTTCTGATCATTATACTAACACTGAGAGTGAATTATATACTATCTTAATCACCCAAACAAGCAAAAAATAATTTTGAATCAAGATAGAATTATATGATATTATGATCTATGGAAATTCATATGATGGGAGGCTCAAAATATAAATGTTACTATGAGTCTATAACAAAATATAATTCAAGGAATTATGGCAGAGTCATAGTGAATAACAATCAAGCAAAATGAAGATGATTAAATTAAAACTGGATCCATAAATTACAATCTTCAGATGTGAAATAGCAATATGAGCATTAGAATTGTAAGGATTTTTTTTGAAAATTTTAATATCATAAACTAAGTTTGTTACAAGAAATCGTACCTATCACTGCAGATTGGAGAAGTGGGGAGCCACACATAATCAATTTGCATTTGTATGTAAAAAGGCATCCAAATGAAATGAGGCATGGAATGTAGATGATAAGAAATATTTATTTTTATTTAATTAATTAATTTGACTAAAAAGAAAATTGTTTAAATTTTTTTTGGCTTGAGATCTGCATGACAAGGTTCATGAACTTCCCCTACTTCTGCATCCCAAAATAACCGTTCTGTGAACAGTTTACCAATTCAAGTGATTGACACTTGACGTTTGTGTAATAAATGTGATTATTATTTTGTCTAAAAAAGTTAATGAGCAAAAGTCAAATTATTTTGTCTAAAAGTTAATTAGCAAAAGTCAAATTAATTTTTCAACAAAAACAATGTCAAATAAATTATATTCATTTTTCCATAGCAAAACAACATATTGTGATAATTGGGATTCCAAGTGATTGAGCTCAAGAAGTTAATTAGCTCCCCTAAACCGAATCGTTTCGGAGAACCCGAATTCGATCCTCGGTGGATGGGAACAATTTTTCGCCAGACATTATTTACCTCCCGACCGAACTCCTGATTACTAAGGATCCTTTCCCCTAGAAACCGGAGAGTTAACACAAAAAATCAAAAGGTAATTGGGATTATTATCTTGTCTACAAAAATTTAGTAGAAAAAGTCAAATTATTTATATTTTAATTTTCCATTACAATACATGGTATTATAATAAATGTTATTATTATTGTCCAAAAAGAATTAGTGGCAAAATTCAAATTATTTATATTCATTTTTACATAACATGGTATTGTAATAAATGTGATTATTATTTTGTCCAAAAGACTTTATTAGCAAAAGTCAAATTATTTATATTCATTTTTCCATTACAAGTAACAAATCACAACATCCGTCCGCGTAAGCTTAGCTCAGTTGGTAGGAACATTACATGATATATGCAGGGGTCGAGGTTCGAACCTCGAACACCCCACTTATTCATCTTAAGAGGTGAAATTCTAGTCATTAGCTGCTTAAAAAAAAATCACAACATCCTTTGTGTTTCGAGATGACAATTTTTTAACTTGTTCTTTATCTGTGGATTTATATAGTACATGTGCAAAATCAACGTGTTCGGATCGGATACATTGCTACTCCATCCATTTCAAAATACAAGTCGCATATTTACAATGTGCACTATTTACAAAACTTACTTTAACCATATTTTTTAACTAATATATAAAAACAAATATTAACATGCAAGATGTTGTTCGATTTGTCTCATAAATATTTTCAAAATATTAAATATTTCTAATTTTTTACTATAGATAATTAAAGATATTAACGGTTAAAGTTGTTTATTGACATGTGTTAAGTGGTTGACTGCTATGTATTTTCTAACGGAGGAAACATTTTTTTTTAGCAACGGTAAATTGAAATTTAAATCAATAGCTTAAAAATTATTATTTAATAAGTTTTTTAAAAAAATGTTATTAAATAAAAACTACTCACGTTGTATCAAAATGATTGACATACTTGTAATTTTTTTCACAAAAATGAATAATCTTTTTAAATTTCAATAGAGCATTAATTATTTTTTATTAAATTATGTCCTAATACATACATCTCTTCCAATTCAATACATTCCACTCGTAAAAGTGAGCACACAAATACATGATAATGATACTTTAGTAAAGTTACTCTCTTCTCTTTTTATTTATATTTTTTTATAATTTGCGTGAATTAGTCAATTAAGTCAGTCATTTTGCGACAAATGGAGTATATAGTATCATTTTAACAAAATTAATAACTAAATATAATTTAATATCATTAATTATAATTCAATAACAAAATATCATTTGATATAATTGATTGTCATTAGTCAATTCAACAACAACAACCAAGCATATCTCATCAAGTAGGGTGGGCTACACAAATTAAACGACCTCATAATGTTCTAAAATTTTTTAAATAATATTTCAAGAATTAAGTGGTTAAAAAAATATGTTTTTCATCAGTATTCCAAATTTTATAATTTAGGCGTGTGATTTTATTCATGATTAAAAACAAATATGCAAATGGTTCATGTAAACATGACTCGCTTGAATTTTCGTGTGTGTAATTCCAAATTCTTTCGATTAGTAACGTTAGCAACACTCTTTTCTAAACACTCTCTCTAATACTCACTCTCCTATTGATTTAAATTCTTGTGGAACTACACTTTGAAAATTGAACTCATACAAAGTGGTGGGATATACATTGATTTTATCCAATAAAGAAGTGAGTGTTATAGAAAATGTTAAAAAATGAGTGCTCTCTTTCAATTTGGCACCGCAATTTCTAATCACTTTAAATTTTATCCCTTAATCTACTTTTTGCTGAAGTTCCACAAATTTAATGATGCGCCATAGCTGACTGTGTTTTGCACTTGCCGACATGGCTTATAACATGCCTAGTCACATTAAAATTTTAATTGTATTAACCAATTACTTAAAAATCTTCGTTTTTTTTTGTTTATGCTAAAATTAGGTCAAATCCCATAAATTCAACCCAACATCAAGAAACTCATCCACCAACACACAAATTTTGCGGTGATGGATGGGTTGAGTTGGTCGATTATTGTGGTTCTGTCATATTGACTGGTTGTGTCCGGAGCAAGATGAAGATTGTTGGATTGCTTGCATTTTCTGGGTTTTGAATTTACGAATTATTGTTTTTTGAGAGCTAAAGGCATTTTTCTCATTTCATAATGAAATTTTTGAGTCAACATGTATTAATCCCAAGCATCAGTGCACATCATCAAATATGTGCCACTTCAGCAACAAAATGGACCGAGGGACCAAATTAAAAGTGATTAGAAATTAGTGTCAAGATTTGGAATTACATGACTAAAATTCAAGTGAACTATATTGCAAAGACCATTTCCATATTTAACTGATGCATTTAATTAGCAGTGTGTCTCTTGATCATCTTGCAGATAAAATTTTGAAGAAAATTAATACAGTAATTGTAATTTACTATATAAATCATACATAGTAAAAATGTTTATTACTAGTCAATTAGTTAAAAGATGTTCTTTTACGAATAAATTAGTTAAAATAAAAATATTTGTTTCGTTATTAGCGTGTCTCCTGAATAAACCACGGGAAATTTGCTTTGAAGCGCCCGCCAAAGCCCAGACAAAAGTTAAAAAATTCGACCCTGCAACCATACTAGCGACGGTTATGCATCGGGCTGGGACCGTGACTTAAAAGCTCACCACAAAGAATATAATAAATTGTGACATGGATATGAATATCATGAAAAACACAAAGAATAGGCTTACAAGTGAACCTTCAGCTCACTTGAAATTAACAACTTCAAGGACACACAACACAACTTAGCAAGGACATCTAATTCCTCCCTCAGACAGCAAAGTAAGGTTGTTCCTTACCCTTTTTTACAGACATCTTAACTCTACTAACAATCTCATCTTTTACGCCTTTCTTAAAGAATTTAATAAAAAAAACGTAGCAGCTTATCACTAGGCTAGTATATTGCCCTTCCTATAGTTATATTTTGTAAAGATTTCATAGTTTAATGATTTTTGTTGTGGTTTTTAAACCCTCGAAATTAAGGCACTCCATTTTACTAGTAGTAGTAGGTTACTAATTAGGACATCCTCCTCTCCTCTCTAGAGAGTGAGACTTGGTTTGTTTGCTATGTTTTTTCATCCATGATTCAAAAACAGCTCCAACAAAATACCCTGAATAAAATTATCACACAACAGTACCTTTTCTTAACAAGATGTGCCTTACGGCGTGATTATGCAGGCTGAGATCTTACAGAGCTTGGACTCCCTTTTACTTCCAGGCTAAAAAAGCCCAACACACACAAAAACGCTAGTTACTAATCATCCAATAACTCCTACTGCCATTACTATCCTTCACAAGTTCAATGTCTCCTTCATTCTTTATTACTTATTAACTGGAAAAATGATACTAGTATATAACTAGTCCAGAACTTGAATAATTTACTGTTGAATAGTTATAGTAGAATAGTGTTCGTAAATTAGAAATTTTTACTAGTGTAAGACCTTGTTTGGATAAACAACTTAATTTAGTGCTTATCATATATAAGTACTTATATATATTTTTTTTTAAACTAACGATAAAATAAAGTCAATGTGTTGTCATACAGGCTATAAACTGTTTTCATAAGTTATCCTGGAAAGCTTATGAAAATAAGTTGAAATCTACTTATGGACATGTCATTAGTTGTTTTATAAGCTCTCCCAATCAGACTCGCAAGTGTTTATGCTAATAGATACAACAACAGCAACCAAGCCTCATCCCACTAAGTGGAGTCGGCTACATGTATCAAATTACACCCTAATGTTCTATCATAAGTCATATCTTGATCCAACTCATTAATCACTAGATCTTTCTTAATAGTTTATCTTATAGTTTTTCAAGGTCTTCCTTTGCCTCTAGTAGTTTGACTATCCTCCATCTAATATACTCTTCTTACTACAGAATTTACTTGTCTTCTCTCTACATCCCTAAACCCCCTAAGCCTATTTTCCACCATTTTTTCTATTATAAGTGTTACCCCAACTTTCTCTCTAATGTTGTCATTTCTAATCATATCCCGTCTAATCTTACCACACATCCAACACAACATCCTCATCTCCACTACGCTTAAATAACAAGAGAACAAACATCATATTCTTCAATTATCATTTTGATTTCTTTCAGCATCCATGAATATAAAGGTTAAAGAAAGGAACAACAGGCAACTAATATCTTGTATGAGGAGTAGAAAACCAGACCAAAGATAGATAAGAGCGAAAGATAAGGTGATTATGTACCTTTCTCAGTTAATGTGGTTGAGCGAGAAAGTGCAACAAGGCAATTTTTTAGGGTTGGTGGACACGATTGGCCAACCAGCTAGGCTACATGTCCAAAAAAAACAAAAGATTAAAATTTAATTGGCCTTATTTTGCCTAGATAATGAATCATAGTATCATACAAAGCTCAAAGGTTAGATTTTCAACTTACACTGTAAAGACATGAACAACCCCATAATGCCGATTTGTAACATCAGATACAGGACAGAATCAGTAAATTAATTAAAAATATACATACATTAAGGAAAAATATTCTAAAGAAAAATGGCAAGAGATGAGCAAACATAATTTCTTAGTATAATAATATGTACAGAGTAAATTAGATCACAGCAGTTTAGATTGTATAATCTCCAAACATAAAAATGAACTTTATAAGGTTTAAATATGATTGTAGTCCCTGCAATTATAGCGTTTTTTATCTGTAAATTGCTTTGTTTGGATTCAATTACGGCTGTTTTTAGGACCTGGGAGTGTGCTGCTCCTCAAGGTCTCAGGTTCGATTCTCCTCGGTGCCAATTTCGATGGGCTAATCTAGCTTCTTAAAAAATAAAAAATAATAATAATAATTACAGCTGTTTTTAGTCTCTGACGACTTACGTGACCCAATATATTCATGCAATGTTGCCCAATAAGACGACATTAGAGACTAACAACAACAGTTTTTTAATTTGCAGCAACTGAAATCAAACAAAAAAACTTACAGCGACTAAAACCAAATCCCTAAATTTAACCTAAATGTGATAAAATGGTATCCCTATTACAACCTCTTTGACTCAAGTAGACTAAAGTTCCATTAAGAATTTAAGTGAAGACTCATTGTGAAGGTCAATTTAGTCCATGACAAAACTAAAACACAAAATAGTCCTGACATTTTCATACCGGAGACAGATTAATCTAATCCCTAACTCGGTGTAACAGAGGGACTAATTTGTCAGGATTAGTTTGGATTTTAGGCGTGTCGCGGTGTCAGACACATGCATGATACTTGGGGATGATAAAAATGAGAATGAATAGTTTAGATAGAAAGCACGAACCGTGTACTGTCATCATCTCTCTCTTAGCGTGAATGCTCTGAACGACGATCTTGGGAACTGGATGCGGTTCAGATTAAGGAGATGATGCTTGCTTTGCAATGACGATTTTGAGTTTAGAAAGATGAGATTTTGGATTTTGAGGGAGAAAATGAAGAAAATTGAAAAATAAGGGTTTTAGAGAGTTGAAATGGGGATGATTCGATAGTGGGAGAAGGGAAACTGAATGAAGGTTTTTAATTTTTGTATTTTGGTGGATGGGAATGTGAAAGTTGAGTTTTTACCTTCGTCCCTACCTAGTACTTTCAACAAAATTATGGGATATCAAGTCAAAAATTGTTCAGGTAATATATATATTTTTTTAAAATGTGATTATTATTTTAAATTGGCCACATTTTAAAATATCTCATTTTTATTTTGTAGGAACTAAAATCAAAACTTGTTATAATTTTAAGGATGAAATACTTATTTAACTTTAAAACAAATAAGGAAAATAAGAAGGTGCACGACACAAGCTCCCGACAAATTTCATGAACAATGACGAGGACACTATTAAAATATGTACGATTTTAAAATAGTAGCGCTATATTGAATACCACCATTGAACTCATTTGCTTGCAACACTGTCTAGCATTGACAAATGACAATCATCACTTCTTATGGTTGCGACACCGTTTAGGTAATCTCTAATGGAGGATTTACGCAAGCAAAACCTGGAGATGGTTAACACTCTCAGCCAATATAAGCATGACTCTGCCTCACACTCAACTCGGGTATACTTTCATTCACCTAACTTTTGCACATAAACCACCTCTTTCATAGATTTGAGTGTTGGAGTGCTAACGTGTCAACATTCACCATTCTTCTCCGACGATGAAGCTTGCTCTTCAACTCACCGAAGCAACATGAACCACAGCGGCAACAAGTTCTCAGAGATTCACCACCACATATCTCTGATCTTCACTCAACAAATCACCACATGGTCCACATCATTACATTTTAGGGGAAAATTGTTTTCTTGGGAAACACGATCAAGTCTTAATCATGGTATAAACCTCTATTGATTTAAGGTTGGTTCAAATTAATACAAAATGATATTCTTCTTGTTTTTGGTGTATATTTTCTAAAATAGGGGATCCATTTAAACTAATGTTGGAATTGAGCTAAATGTCGAAACACGAGATCAATTTGTACTTATGATTTGGACTGGCCGGTGTTGAAACAATGATATGCAGCGGTAGTTATACAGCGAGAACCAAAACGATGAAGACAACTATGGCAGAGGCAACAACAGAGACAAACACAATGATAGAGATATGTTGTTTAGATGACGAGTCGATTAACATGGGCATGAGGCTATGATGTTGACAATCGTTGCAGATTGTATAAGTGGTGGTGAGCAATAATATGGCCCTCATACCAATCATACTTACTCCTTCCGGTCTCAAATGTAAGAAGAAGAAAAATAAAATTGGTGGTCTCAAATATAAGAAAAAGTATAGTAAAATGAACCTATTAAATGCCACAATTCCAAGTTTACCCTCATTAAACTCACCTCATTAATGTCTTTACTACTTCTAGACAAGGGTAAAATTAGAAAAATATCACTTTTTATAATGACTTAAATGTGGTCAATCCACTTTCTTAATATGTGTGCTTTTTTTTTTGTTTCTTACATTTGAGACCGGAGGGAATACTCTAAAAGCTAATTAGGTCAAACAATTGCTTAACCCTAATTGTTTTTGCATTTTCCCTCCCAAGCTCTAATCATAGGTGTGTGGTGCAAGGTAAGTGTGGCTCATTAAATGCTTTTGCAAGAATTCAAATTTGAATTTCCCACCCAAGCTCTAATCATAGGTGTGTGGTGCAAGTTAAGTGTGGCTCCTTAAATGCTTTTGCAAGAATTCAAATTTGAATTTCCCTCCTACATTATACATGTAATAACTATAGTGACCTTTGGATTCCTAACCACTTCACTAAATGCATCTAACCGTGGTTAATATTCCCATGACTCTAACACAATGCATCTGGCTATATATATATTGAAGGTAAACGCATGCAAGTGTCATACATGACTGTACGAGACACATGGCACTTTCTCTCTTACTTTTGTTTTACTGATACGTAACTATCTGTTTTTTTTATATAAAATTATCATTTTTTTTGTTTGTTACTTTATGATTTCTTTACCTTTAACTTAATATTGGTTTGTCTTCATTTATTTGCATGATAAGCTCCTTTGGATCTGAATCCCACAACTGAGCTGGATAAGTTAAGTTGGCTAACAAGTTAAGCATGAAGTACATGACACATTATGTCAAATTTTGTGTTGAAGATGTAAGTGTGAATGTGTTTTTAGCATTTGTTTTTTATTTGTTCAATTTAAAAAATTTGTCTTCAATCTGCAATCTTCCATCAATGTTATACACCATTTATTTATACTTATCATTTGTTTTTCTTCTAATTTTAGGGTGTTGTCATGTTGCCTAACATGTTCTGACTAGATTTCGGGGATCAGATTAATCGTTATGTAACTTTGAAATCAATTTGTTATTTTACCTCTTTTTTTTTTAAATATCATAATTCATTCCATATAAATAATTATCAGGAAGAGCAACTAATCCTGCAACTTTTTAGTGAGTATCTGGCTGCATAGCCACAAATTAGTTAGCACGCTTAAGGATAATTACGGTTCGTGTTTATTACTAAATGAATTGTTATGAAGTTATTGTGATTAGTACATATTAACTATATATCTATAAGTTGTCACGCCATTTAGCATGCAGTTAGGATTAATTACATTTAAGCCACGTAATTCAGGTACAATAGCTAAAAAGGAGTATAGTAGGATTGACATGCTTATATAATAAATGCATAGAATCATAGACTGTCAAAATAAAGCTCACGCCTAATTTCTTACTGCGAATTCATTTTGAAATTTCTACTTCACTACAATTTCAGATTACCTATTAATAAATCAATTAAAGAAAATAACAACAAATAGTCTAATAGATAT
>Ga0315915_1002900_pt1 | contig 21836 bp, 9 predicted proteins | sample MpolbnodulesMG_FD_207738 | JGI IMG/M metagenome (GOLD analysis project Ga0315915, IMG submission 207738) | Medicago polymorpha root nodule microbial communities from Los Angeles, California, United States - branched nodules | ecosystem: Host-associated > Plants > Roots > Nodule | place: USA... | reverse complement strand
GATCAACTGAAGATATCATCAAAAGTTTGATTCCGCCAGAAGATCGTGATTAGGTAGGGAATGCACCTTCCAACTACAACAATTATCTTCCTCTGGATGGGGTAATTCAAACATGTTAAACGGCAGGACTCCAACATTCGACCGACATTTCTACTGTTTCATTCAAAAGATTAAATTCTTGTTAGGCGGGTTTAAATGAAGGTATTGAAGTGTCAAGGAATGGACCTCATTCTTTTGAACGATGTGTTTGGAACGCAAGAGATACGTGAGAGAGAGATTGCCAAGAGAGAAAGTGAGAAGAGAGATGATTTTTCTCGTGTTTGGAGCATCCGAGAGATAGCAAAGAGAGATTATATTTCATGGGGGCGCACCTACTTTTTATTTCTCCTCACTTCTGCGAAGAAAGTGGAATAACACGGTTAATTCCAAAACTGTCCTCCCCTTTTATTACTTTTCAAGGTTGGTGCTTTAATATATTTTGAACGCGGGCAAATACATATACTGTAAGTACTATCATCAAGTGGTGGGGTTTAGTATGGGAAAGGGGAGTTGTTTTCCATCATGGAAAAGTAAATCTTAACCATTAGATTAATGGGGGACATTGGTTTTATCATAGCCTCTCTACACTTTATTTTTTCCCCTTTGTCTTCAACCTTTCAATCATCAACAAACACCAATAAACCACCAGCACCAATTTTGGTATTAACTCTTCATTGTAATTGCTTGAAATTACCACAACAACCATTTTTGTTCTAATGGAATCAACAAGAACACTCTTTTACTAGAACAAAAGTAATTACCACCACCATATAACACTCTCTCACGAGCCACTCACCCACCACCACCAGCCGTGTATATGGCATATATGAGACAAACCTTGGCTGGCTACCATTCCAACAACTTAATCACAGAAATCTTCACAAACTGCTCTAAATATTTTTCCTTCCTTCATTTTTTTACTTCAATTAAAAGTTGGTTTTCGTTTGTGTATATGAATAAATTCACAATTTGCAATTTGCATGTTTTTTTACCAAATTGTACCTTGGATTAATTTAAGAAGGACTGGGAGTGATTATTGTCTAACAATATCAAAGAAAAACTGAGTTTTTGTACAAAAATAAATCTTTTATTGTCATTTTTATTTCCATTTGAAAAAGAAAGAATGAAAGGGATGGGCTTCTTTGTGATCGATGCTGGTGGCAGTAGGTCAAGTTCAGTGTTATGGAGGTTGAAGACAATGTGAAAAAAATATAGTGGAGGCAGACTATGATAAAATTGGTGTTCCTATTTAATTTAATGGTGTAAACCCAACTTTCCCATGGTGGGAAAAAACTAGCTTTTCTCAGGCTAAATGCCACCTCATCAAGTGGTACTAGTATGTTTGTCAAAAAAATAAGTGGCACTAGTATGTTTGTAAAAAAAAATGAATAATTATACACGTACACCCTTTTTCTTGTACCACCCATACACACTCCTTATGTGGCAATTATTTAATTATTTATTTTATTTTATTAATTAAAAAAGAAAACCAACACAACATTCTCTCTCTTCTCTACAAATTCAGCGCTCTTATCTTCTCTCTACCACCCACACAGCAACCCACTCTCTCATCTCTTCTCTCCACCGCCTACACCCTCCGTCACCACCACCACAGTCGCCGCCGTCATCACCTCTGACCTCCTCTTTCATCATCTTCCCCTTTTCTCTCTCCTCAAACCCCTCTATGTGTTCACGACGCCGCCTGAAAGAAGGAGAAAGTTTCTTGACCCATTTTGCTAGAATTATCAAACAACCATTAATATGTGAAGTCTGCAAATTATAACACAAGATCAAATGAAAAAAACATGGTATGATACATAAGTACAAGAAAAATGGTAACGTGATTTAATTACCTGGTACTAGGTACTTCGAGATAGGAGCGTCAAAAAAGCGGTTTCATCATCATCAGCGTCGACGCCGCCTGTGTTCACGACCGCCGGCGTCGCATGTGTTCCAGTGATGAGTTTAAGATACCCGACGACAGTGGTGGTGGTCAGATACGAGGATGAGGCGGCAGGAGACGGCGGTTGTGAGATCTGACGCTGATATGGAGGACGTAGGTGGTGGGCGGCGGTGTTGACGGTGGTCGGTAAGAGAAAGGAGGAGGTAGGTGGTGGTGAAGGGGAGTGAAGAGAAAGAGGTAAGTGAATGGAAGAAAGAAATGACTGTTCAGATAGAAGAGAGAAGGTGAAGTTGAATGGACAAAACTACCCTTAAAAAAATTAATTAAAAATGCCACATACGGGGGTGTACAAAGGGGGTTTGCCAGCTTAGTGTGTCTATGTACCAGTTCTAAAAAAATAAGTGGTACTAGTATGTTTTAATTAATCACTTACTAAAATAATAATTAAATTAATTATGTAAATTAGTAACTAAAATGAAAAAATCAATCAATTTTAAATGTAAGGATATTTTTGTCTTTTTAAAAACTAAACACACTTCTCTCTTTTCTATTTCTTTTTTCTTTCTCTTATACCAAACAACCCATCAAATCTACTCTATTTTTCATCTATTTCTCTCTTCTCATACTCTCTCTCCTACCTATTTCTCTCACCTCACTTTCTTCTCACAACCAAACACACCCTTACATTCAATACTTTTAAGGAGTGTTTGGTTCGGAAGAGAAGTTGGAAAGAGAGAAATAGGTAAGAGAGAGTTTGTGAAGAGAGAAAAGGATAAAAAATATAGAAGATTTGATGTATTGTTTGGTATAAGAGGAAGAAAAAAAAAGAAATAGAAGAGAACAGAATATTATTATTTTTAAAAAGACAAATATCCTTGATAAAGACAATATTATAATTTATGATTAATTAAAAAACCAATGACATAATAGACTTTTTTGTCTTCTTCCCTCTTTCTTCTCACTTTTGAAGAGAAACAAAAAAGGTATGGGGCCCACTTTTTATTCTTCTCTCTTCTCAATTTCTCTTCTCGCCAAACAAGAGAAATCTCCAACTTCTCTTCTCTTTCTCTCTTCTCTATCTCTCTCTCATACCAAACAAAGACTTAGACTATCGATTCAAAAAACAAAGTACAGTATCGAGTGTGGGGTTGCTTCCTTCCTTCGTTGAAACGAAACACTCAGATTCGCTTTTCGATTATCGATTCACAATTCTCTTCAATTCAATAGGTAATTTTCTTCTTCTCTCTTGTTACTTGTCTAATTACAATACCTTTGTTCTTTCACGCTTTCTAGATTATTATTAATTCGAATTTCACATTCCCTGTTTGGATTAAAAAAAACTATTATTAAGCGCTTATCATATAAGTTTTATGTTTTCATTCGCTCATATTATAAGCTGTTTTCATAAGCTATCTCAAACAGTCTCACAAGTGTTTATGTCAATAGATACGTTCAAATAAGTCAATCCAAACAAGCTTTAAGTATGTTATGTCATATATTAATTGAATTTATTTATTGCTTTTGATCAGACTAGGCGGAGTGAGTGATAGGTTGAAGATGAAGAGGGACAGGCTGAATGACTTGCCCAATGAAATTCTGCTTCATATATTGTCATTTCTTATGATAGAAGATGTTGTTAAGACTAGCATTTTGTCGAAACGGTGGAAGAATCTTTGGAAATACCTCCCTGATCTTAAATTGCATACCTCTGAATTCAGCAACCCTTATCTTTTCTCGGAATGTGTGTCTGGGGTTGTGTCATCTCGTAGTATGGGAAATCATCCCTTACGTACTCTTGACTTCGATCGCCATGGTTGTTTTCAACATAAGATTTTCACTAAACTCGTAAAACATGCCATGTCTAATGGTCTTCAGAAACTGAGCATAGTTGTTCCGTCCAATATTGGTTTGCCATGTTCTATTTTTTCTTGTCATTCTTTGACCTCAATTTATATTTCCGTTTCGATGTATGATGTCAAAAAAAGAACTAGACTCCCTAAGCGTCTCGACCTACCAGCTTTGAAAAGTATGCATCTCGACTTTGTTGGGATTCAAGCTGACGACAATGGTCATGCTGAACCCTTCTCGACCTGTACTGAGTTAACTGATCTTTACATTGATGAGTGTGTCTTAGTTTATCCCAGCTCTGTCCCCCGAGAGGTGGAAGGAATCCTTAATATAACCAATGCCACACTTTCCAATTTGACCATTAACAATACTTTAACTCACACAAAACTCAGACCTGAACCTACTTTCAAATATGTGATATCCACGCCAAAAATAACTTCCTTTATTGTAAATGGTTCTCCTTTTCGGGCATCGTCTTTACCGGAGAAGATGAAGGTTGAGCTTTGTTTTTCTCAGTGACGTAAAATCATTACAATCGCCTCAAAATCTCTTCAGGTAGCTTGATAATAAGAGTGTTTCCTTTCTCTAATCATGCAATGGAATGTTTTATATGTGTTTTATGTTTCTCATTCTCAGCTTTTTTAAGACACTAATGATACATTCTTACCAATGTGGGCAAGGCTGAAACTATCTTCTTTGTAACTATTCTAAATTATTTTATCAACCTAGAGGTTTTTGAGCAATGAAAGTCTTAGCTTTTATTTAGCTCACTTGTTTTCATGCAATACTGGACTTCTTATTTTTCAAAATTTACTACTCTAGATTGATGAATGCGATTTGTATGATAAATTTTTAAATGGTAATTCCAGTAATTGATTCGGGGCTTGTCTCTGTTCCTGCTTCCCACTTTTATCTTTTTAAGTTACATGTGGACAAACTATGAACACTTTGTTTATATTCCTTTTAGAACATATGTTAAGTAGGATGTGACAGAGTTAAAAATGCGAGACCCTGCCACTATGAACATTCATTTTTCCATAAACATTGTTAATTTAAATGTCCTTCTGATACATGTTTTAATTGCACTTGGCTTTAAAAATAATTCTGTGATTCCTACCTAATCTTCAGGCACTATTTGAGTAATGAAAATTGATTAGGAGTAGAAGGAAAATGTCAAGCTGGACCACAGTTATTTGATATTGAAGTATTGATGATGAAAAAAGAAGTAATAACTGTATCTATTTCCTTTGATGGTAGTCAAGGGTAAAAAGTTTGCTTCCAGCGAGAGACTACTTAGTAGTTAGTCACAGAAAATTCATCCTGCAAGCATTTTATTGCATTATTTTGCTGATAGGTGTTTCGGCATGGTTGTCAGACTACGATAGACTCGCATAGACTAGTGAATCTGACGCAAGATTCGAGTTGAATATAATTTTTGAAAGAAAGTCTAAAAACACGTTCGGCCTTACCATTCCACTAAAAAAAACCTAAAAGGAAGTTAGAAGACCTCTCTTGTCTCTTCCTTATCATTTTAGACATTAGAAAACGCAGAAGAACACACCTTTCTCGTTGATTTACATTCGCACCACATATTTCTTGCCGTCTCTCTGTCCTTCAATGATTATTTTGCGTTGTTCTTTCATGCATGCTCTGTTTTTGTTTCATTTTGTTGTTCTGTTCATGTAGGCGTTGTTTTTTATGTCTGCACTACTTTTGTTTCATTGTTGTTGTTTTTTTAGCTTTATGCATCAGGAAGGAACTAGAACCCTATCTACATACTTTGAAACTGTGATTGCTTTATTATGAAGTTTTTTTGGTAACAACTTTATTATGAAACTTGAAATTGGAATTTTTATGTTAATTAGTGTTTTATTATGTATTTATGACATTTACAGGTTTTTTAAAATAATTTTTTATTTTTCATAGACTCTTACGATACGGACCCTCCACGAGTCTGAGTACCTTGTTTTCCGGTATTAACTCTGCTAGATCATTATTAATTTTTTTTCCCTTTCGTTCACCCTTGATTGACTTGATATTGTATGGATTACATGGGTTATTTTGGTCACGAGGTTGATAGATAGATATATACTGTACTTTGTATTTTCCTTTTATCAATTTCAATTTTGGTTACATCATTTTCCCAAGAGACTCATTTGGATTCGGAGGAGGCTTTGAATCGATGGCTTGTGATTTTAAGGGACATACTCTAAGTATTAAATGAACCAGCAAACTAGTAGTGCTATAATCGGTTTCCAGAATATATTTAACTTGTTGATTGGACAATTTTTTCCATGTATGAAGTCTGGTAGTTTCATTCAGGGTCAGCTATTATGCGTTTTTATGATAAAATCATATCTCATTATTCATATATTGTGTCAAATTCTGCAGGTGACAAAAAGGTGGTTTTCATTCAATGAAATGTCCTAAAGTGGAACGGTGCATCTGATCTAACTGAGGTCTATTGATCAAGATTATAGTGATTAGTATGTATCTCTGTAACTCTGTTAATGTTAAGTGAGTGTCTTTGATTAAAAGAATACAGTGTTGTAGGAGTTGCGGTTGATTAATGTTGTTCTTGTGAAAGTAGTATACCTTCATTTTTGTTTTAAAATTTGGTCAATTATCTGTAACAAATGTACACCTTGGTCAACAATAAGGGAATAAGGATTCACCGGAGAACTTGGCCTATCAATAATTTGATAACATAAAAATTTTATTCATGTTGCATAAATCAAATTTATAGCTTGATTATGACAATTTTATCTCAGAAACTCGTCAGAATTAAATGCGTATGAAAAAAAATTCCTCTGATGTTCAATTTGGTGAGTTAAACTGAGAGAGGAACTTTAACATGGGTAAACCATAGAATTTCTTCAGCTCTAAAGCCTCATTTTCTTTGCTGTCTTTCGAAATTTCCAGGAACAATTTTTTCTCTACTTACTTACAAGTTACTTAGTGGCTCACCATGGTCATGAAAAGTCTCAAAGTTACACATATGTCTATTTCTTTATGAAGTTCATAGTTAATTATTTGTGTTATTTTTATGAATTCTTTTTTATAACTTGTGACAAGAAAATTCCTCATAATTTGTCTATGTATTTTTATACATTTCAAAGTTACACATGTTTTCTGAAAATGTATGTAATTTGAAGGTAGTAAGCTACTTGCATCATATTAAGATACAAGTTTGGACAAATATGTGACTTGAACATAATAGAATCTTTTTTGAGTAGTTTATTGGCTAATATCACAAGTGTGAATAAGTAGGGAGTTGTGGGTACGGATTATCGCCTGCAAACTTATGTCCACCATTTGCATGTCCACTAACTAAGCTATGTTCATGAGACATATTTGAACATAATAGAGAATCCTTAACAATAAAACCAAAACAAAACATGTAATTTAAGGGTTGTTGTAATTATCCGCCTCGATAATTTTATCTATATCACTGGTTTTGTAATGTGATTGGGGTTTGAACGCTGATTCTTCCATTTGTGTGTATGTAAGTTTTCAATAACTATTGTAATTTTGTTTATCTAAAAAAAAGGACGTTTTTAAAATATATATACCTTACATGTCTCGATCTTTGAAACTAAATTACAAAAATGACATTTTAAGGACCAAATTCTCCAACCCAATAAATGACCTGCAATTATCCATAAGTCTACCCTTCTTAACTTCAAGAAATGAAAATATACTACTAACTTTGAGTTAATATGTGTAAGACCCCTTATAAAATTAAAAAATAAATAAATGTTGTCCTTTTTTTGGGGCTTAGTATATTCTCTTTAATCATGACCATTTTATTTGAAGCGTGTCAAATACTAAATCAAGGTACCTCTTTTGAATAAGATTCAAACTCTCAACTTGTGAGATCTAGTTCCTTCCGCTCGACCAAACCATGTAGGTAAATTTTATCCCTTTTTGCCAAACCATTTTCAAATTGTACGATGCATTAATCATTTTTTCATAAAAATACTCCTAATTGAATGAAGAGAACATAAAGAGTGACAAATTTTCTGATAATTTTTTTAAAAAAAAAAATGTATATAATTGTTGATAAATTCAATCTTAAAATACCTTTTTTTTATTTCTTGGGCATTGACTAAGAAGATCTTCTATATAGAGATGGGGGGTAGTACTTATGTTTGCCTGCATAGATAGAAGTCCCAACTTCGCCAAGTAAATGTAATGAAGGGGGACAAAAGGAATATTATTCCAACTGAAACACGTGCCAAGTCAGGACTATGTTAAATAGGTCAATGGTTGATGATGAGGGTTTGGAGTATTTGAGATGTGTTCATCTGTACTCTTCTCCCTTCGAGCTTTCAAGCTTTCTTTCTAAGTGCTAGTTAGTAGTTACTTTTCTGTACTTCCATTTCCTTCAATAGAAAACTATTTTGTACTATTTTCTCAGTAAAATTAATAGTACAACTCCTTATTTCTCACAATTTGTGTTAGTTGTCTTGATTAAAATTGTGAGTCATAACAGTAAATTGTAGAAAATTTATGCACATTGATGCTTTGGTGTGTTAAAATTGTAGAAAATAGTCTTTACGTTCTTAGTATCTCTCAGGTAACAATAAACATGAACCTTGTATGATTCATTATTAAAAAAAAAATTATTTGGGCTACAATCACATGTCTTAGTCACCCCTAACAAATTAGCATACTCCTTCCAAAAACTCAATGTACTTCACAAACCAAGATATATAAAACTGTCAGCAGTAACAATAAAATTAGAATACATGGCATTCACTTGGTATCGACGACAAAGTAATCACTCTTGTCATCATACTAAGATCCTTCCCAAAACTTTTCCTCGCATCTGCAGGTTCTCAATGAAAGTAAAAAAAAATAAAAATACTGAACCTGAGAATTGAGATTCAAATTCCCATATTATTTTTTACTTTAATTGTTTTTCCTTCCTTCAACTTTCGCCTCCTATCGAACAAGGAACTGGAAGCTAAAAATTGCAGCCTACAGTAATGGACCAAATATCAAGGACCTGCATTGAGTAATGAGATTAGATCTCTTATTTATATACATAAGAATATGAATTAGACCAAGTCCCAGTTAGTTTGGACCAACTTAACAATATGGGAGCTTTTCAACTAAAATAAATAGGAGAGCTTCCAAAAAATTGATACGTAGAAACTAATTTTTAGATCTCTTATTGTCTAAAAAACTCAACTTTATTGCAAAACCTTTTTAATATTTAGTTCTCCATAAATTATTCTTTAAGTTTATCCAGACAGAAACTAATTTACCAACAGTTAAACACAATTTTTCCTTCTAGCAAAAAAAACCATGCGGGCTAGATTATGCAAGGTTGACATGAACAAGATGATACTCAGGGAAAATGCAAGAAAAAATGGACCGGCACCGATTACCCAATATTTATAAACAAGCAATGTAAGCAATGGATTAAGTGAGATATGTGGGGTGTTCATGAAGGAAAAGAACCAAGTGTGAGGCCTGAAAAAATATTATTCCATTTCATGCTTAGCATTAACTAGTTGGTCTTCACCATTTAATTAAATATGTGGAACATAAGATAATTTGGCTAATAACATTTTTACATTTTTAAGCTATGTCACTTCAGACTGACTTCGATTCTTTTTCAGAATATAAATAAATAACTCATGCTAAACAAGAGTCTTATTTAATCTCATTCATTTTTTTAATATAACTGCAACTACCCTTCAAGAAAAATTGTTTCATCAAAATAAATGGGATATTGGAATGATACCTTTCTCATCTAGACTACTTGTTTGGGTTGTAAGAAGGGATGTATGACTCCAGAATTAGTTGTGCTGGAGAAGGTGCTCTAATCTCAACAATCAAGTATGTGTAACTCCACTCACCATCAGCTCCTTTGAACATCTCAGCAAATACTTTTCCATGTCCATGGGGGCCCCGGATAAAGAAATTAACCTGTAACCAAATGAACATATTTGAGAGCAAATCAAATTAAAAATGGCACAACTGCTAAACATCAAGTATCTCCCACCATAAAGAAGATTTAAGAATTCAAATATCCGAGAAATAATACAAATAATGTATCCATCCAATTAAGCTCTCCGAGAACCACTCTTCTCTCCTTTCCTTTTATATAGTTATCTCTTCCCTCCTTTCTGAAAGGTCTTCTAAACCCAGGGGTGATGGGTCTATTCAAAATGTTTATCCTAAAATATGTATGTTTCTGCAAACAAATTTGATTACATGTTAATAAATTTACCTCGACATGTTCAACACCCTCCTCATCGGTCCAAACCCTGTTGGGAATTCTTTGACGAGCAGCACGATTTCTACTCTCCTGGCCATAACCTGTAATTGGGGATCCAATCCTCCCTCTGACCTGGTACAAAGAAAATCCAATACATTTCACATGAAGACATTGAATTTGTAGAGAATCAGCTACTGCTCATTACCAAAAATTAACATACAAATCATTGTTTTATTTAGTGCTTTGGTGTGTGCAATTTTTTTGTAGAACAAAAAGAACATGAGCTCTCTCCTCTTTCATTTATAGTGTGAGAAAAAAAAAACTGCAGGAATCATTGTTCCCTGAAGCATGTAAGGGATAGTATCTTACTGTTCAGGGTAAAAAACTTCGGTGTATTTAATTTACAGAAAAGTCCATCACCCAACTCTAACCACCTACTCAATGACATAACGCCTATACCTAGCTTACTGCATATTGAAAGGTTCTTTAACTACTGGTTTAATAGGAAGAAATCCTGGTGATTTTATATTATATATCATTATTTTTCATTGAGGAATCTGCTACTTTTACACTGATAACGGAACATTAAGCATTTCCTTATTGACAAAATTTAAACATAGGAATTTGACATAAAAACTGTTAAGATTTGTTTGAACACCATTTCATCACCCAACTTTAGCTGTCTTTGTATAGCTTTTTCCTACAAATGGCAATCTACAGAACGACCAGCTGCATTTCATATCCAACCAACACAAACTGAAGGATATTGGAATGAATACTTCAAATATTTAAGTTCCTTTAAATGGAAATGCTTTATTTTGGTTTTCTGTTTCAGGAAAATGAACGCAAGAAAACATCACTCACCTGACCATCATCTTGAATTCTTTTGAGAGCCTTGTTATAAATCTTGTACCTATTATCAGCTTATAACAATCAGAGCAAAATAAAATAAAAGAGAAAAAACAACGAATTGTGACACTTTTTAGATTGAGTAGTCCTACATAGCAAAAGAAAATCAGAATTGAGCTAGACTCAGGAGTGGTTTTTGGGTAAGACAAGGCTAATAAGGATCCACCCAAAACTCAACAATCAATAAGCATGCCAACTCATTCATTCAAAAGCTCTTGCCAAGTAGCATTTTTCTTTCAGGTAAATAATATGAGCAAGGATATTAAACTCTTTACTCTTTGGGTTGAAATATAAGCTCCTTGAAAACAGAATATCCAGCAGCAGCCGCAACTCCAAGCCCTGCAAGAATGACCAGACTGTAGGACGCCCCCTCCACAAATGTTACCGGCTTCTCAGGAATATTATATGTTGGAGCATCATCAAATGGATCCTCAACGTTTTTTAACTCCTTTTTTGTCTACAAAACAAACACACACAAAAATTACATTAAGCCACTTAATTTAATTGCAAATAACACCAAACAAAATGCCGTTTAAAACACAGTTATTCTATGGCCACAGGACAGAGGCGAAAAATTCATACTTTCTAATATTGATTGGGCTAGTCCTTTATGAAATGACAAAGCCAAAAACACTAATGTAGCATGAAGCCTCACGAAAACATGGGTAGAGAATAGATCAGATTTCCTACTTCCGCTTTGGGAGGCTTACACACATACAAGGCTAGAGAGAACCACTAACGTGAGCGAGATTTTACAACGAAATTCACGTATAGGTTACCAAGTCGGAAATTTTGGATTTGCATCCAAGTCATAAATAGTGTAAGCGTAAGGTCAACCATATGTGACAACTCCGTATGAGTTAGCAAGACACCTAGGGTTCAATCCTTGCTACTAACATTTCTACATACAACAACAACCAAGCCTTATCCGACAAAGTGGGGTCGGCTGAAGCACACTAACATTTCTACATATCCCCCTAAACCAATAAACTACTCCCTCTGCCCTTTGATTTGATTATAAGCGAAAAAAAACTTATTTCCATACTTATTAAGAATTATAGTTCCGTCCATTTAATTTTCTAACATTTTCCTAAAACACACATACATACATATGTACGCGCGCGCACGCGCTAACCCCAATTGGTAATTAGAGTGTTTATACATGTGTGTGTACGCGCACACACAAACTCCAATTGGTAATTAGAGTGTTTTTTATCAAATAAAAATTTACAATGAAAATCACCAACTTCATTAAAAATTTCCGGTGGAATATACTTTTAACCTAACAACTTTAAAATTACGAACTTTTAACCCAAGTCACATCAGATGTGAGCAGAACATCCAACCATCTGTGCCAAAGGCACTTAGCACATTTGGTGATTAAAGTATTTTTAAGTCAACATAAACCTAAACCTAAACATTATTCCTTAATTAAAAGGAATAAATGAGTAATGCATACATTAGGGTTAATCACAAAAATTAAACAGTATTATGGTAAAAGTGAAACCTTTTCAGTGTTTTTCCCTTGTTCAGACGATGCATTTGAAGACATAAACCTTGTCAAGGAGGTTGATCCATAGTTTTCTGCAATTCCAACACCTAGAAAGAAAGAAAAAACGAAAAAAAATACATAAAAATTAAAAGTTGAAATCGAGAAAGTGAAGTGAAATTGAAGGGTTTTGGAACAAACCTAGGAAAGAAGAAGGAGGAGGGAGAATTGGGGAATGGGAACGAGGGAGAGAACGTGGTTGCGATGATGAAGAAAGTGCATTGCGGGTGCAGGATGCGAGTGCACGGTAAGACAAGATTCTGCGAATGCGAAACATGTTTGTTTGGTTTTGATTCTATGCGGCGAAGTGAAGAGTGAAGAGGGTTTGCAAACACTTCACTTCAAAACGGCGCCGGTTTCTTATGGTTATCCTTTACTTGCTTCTAAATCCTTTGATTCGATTTTAATTAAGTTGAGTAAATCGCATTTTTTTGAAAGGTTAAAGCTAGATAATTTTGTTGATTAAAATTTATATTATATGTATTATATTTTTTTTTTTAAAAGATATTATAATATTTGTTATATGTTTGATATTATTGAAAAAGATAAGTATAGTTTGTTACATCTCTAACAAAAAAGTATAGTTTGTCACAATATGAAGTGGAAATATATATTATCTGGTAAACAACCAAATTGACGCCTTTGTACCAAATTTTCAAATTGGTTTATTAATAACTCAAAATCGTCCATGTCTTTGTCAAATGTTTCTCATATTGGTCTTTGACTCTATTAGTTTTTTTCTATTTTAAGTCATTAACGTACCAAATAAGATCCAAAAGAAATTATGTCATTAACCACTAACTAATATCCAAAAGACATTGAGTCATTAACGCTCAAAATACAAAACAACTAATAGAATCAGGAACAAATTTGAGAAACGTTTGACAAAGGCAAAGACCATTTTGAGTTATTAATAAAGTCAGGGACCAATTTGAGAATTTGGTACAAAGATAGGGACCAATTTGATGGTTTACTCATATATTATCTTATCTATACTTGTAATTTTAATCAAAATCAAATTAATTTTAATTAAAATTTCATAAAAACTTATGTTCATAATTTATACATGTTAACACAATAAAATGATTTGAAAATCGGGCACTGAGTGCATGTCTAAACGCTAGTCTCTATGTCCTCGTGAGCTTAACTCAGTTGATAGGGACAATGCATATTATATGCAAGGTTCGGGGTTCAAACTCCGACCGGCACAAAAAAAACGCTAGTCTCTATAAATAAAAATCATACATTTTAATCCCTGTAAAAAAATTGAACATTTTAAGAACAAAAAATGTTGACGGGAGATTTGATAAGATTAAAAAGTGCGATTGTTTTTAAGGACTAAAAATAAAATTTTGGATATTTATAGATATTATTTACTAAAGTAATCATAAAAATTAACTAAATGCAATTTTCGCCCTTCTATAGTAACAAATTCGTGATTTTAATTCGTTATTTTTTATTCAACAGCGATAAATAGAATCTTTTATTTTTCTACACTCATTTAACATTTTTTTTATCTCTCTTCTTCTATCACGTTACTCACATCTTTGTTTTTCTCTTTTCTCTCTCTTTGTTTTAAGGTGTTGGGGTGTAAAAAAAACATTTTTCTTTTTAATTTTGCAATTTCAATCCCTCAATTTTTGGAAATATAGATATTTAGTCTCATCCAAGAATATGACTCATTTTTTAGATAAGAATCATCTCTTTTGGTCCTCGTGAACTTAGTTCGCTTGGTAAGGGATAATGCATATATAATATATGCAAGGGCCGGGGTTCGAACCCCAAACACTCCACTTATTCACCTTTAAGGTGAATTTTTCTAGCCGTTTGGCTACCAAAAATAAATCATCTCTTTCTCTTTTCTCTCGTTTTCTCTCCTAACTCTATATCTCTCTTCATTAAAAATTTATATAATCGAAAGAGATAGAGATATTGTTTTAGGAAATATAATTAGGAAAAATTGAAGAAGATGATTCAATTTGCATATTTTATGACATGTGAACTAATAAGTGACATGACATTCATGCTTAATCAAAAGCTAAATAGGGAAAAGACAATTTAGTAATCATGAATTCGGTCGAAAGATAAGTAAATTCTGGTAATGAATTCTTTCACTCATGAGTCAAAGTTAAATATGTGTGAGCTTTATTTTACTTTGTGAGCAAAATAAAATACCAAACATTTCATTAGTGTGAGCTTTATTTTATTTTAGAGGCAGTACATTTAGTTTGACATATTTAAATATTCTTTTAGTAGAATTTATTTTTCTCTGAGAATTCATTCTAAGTTGAAGTTAGAATTCAAAGTTTTTGCATCTACAAGAGAATTTTACCCTTTCCTCAATCCTACTAGAAGTTAGAGGTCCCCTATTTGTAATTCTATATCAATAGCTAAGATGGCTGATGGGTTTAGATAATGAATTAGTGATGGGAGCTCCTTATTCTGGCAATTTCCTTGGCTATCGAATGGAACTCTTTGCATCAAAGTGGATTATGTGCCAATCTATAAGATAGTCAAACCAGAATTAAAGACATTGTTATCTGGTGTGCTTGTCATCAACCTAGAAACCTATCCTCCTCCAATCTTTGTCCAAGATGTTTATCTTGTGAAGAATCTATTATCCATCTTCTCAGATTGTATCGTGGCTAAGAGGATTTGGGAAGCCTTGGGTTATTTGAACATAGTATTTTTAGCTCTAATAACTTAGATCATTGGTTGAGAACTAACACCACTGGCTCTGATGCTAATTTATTTCTTACTGGCCTATAGACTATGGTGAAGTTGGAGGGCTAGAAACCTTGTTTGTGTGGGTAATGAATTAATCCATATATTTCAAGTGATATATGAGGTGAAGTAGTGACTTGCTTCTCTTATTTCTATTTGTTTCTCTTATTACTGATCATGTTGGATTGGGAAGTTATTTTCTCTCATTCTCTAAGGGAAGGGAATTTCAGCATGGATTTTCTGAAAAAACTAGGCTCAACTAATGATGGAAAGCTTATCATTTGGGAGTCTCCTATCGAGCAGTTGAATAGCATCCTCATGCTTAGTTTCATTCTATTTCTTTGCCAATGTACCAATTTGTCACACACCGAGTATAGGTTTATTCACCCAAAAAAAAAAAATCATATAAGTATGAATATGTTGGTTCATGATAATTAAGGGGGAGTCAAAAGATCGCTACACTGGTATAAAATGAGCGCAAGTGATCAAGTTGACATTAGTCATTACATTCAAGTGATCTGGTTGACATGTATTTCGATTATTTAAAATGAGCGCAATTCTCATGTTTTTTGCAACAAAAAAAATGTCTCATGAACATTTACATGATCCCGTCAAACTTTTCTCTTGATGGTGGCTAAAACTCCAGAAACCTAATTCCTTTTTTGGTTTTATAATGTAATTTTTTCGACTTTCCTCTCATTTTAAAATGAACCCAATTCTCGTGTTTTTTTTTCAACAAAGAAATGTCTCTTGAACAATTACTTGATCTCTTTTCTCTTGATGGTGGTTAAAAGTCTAAAAACCTAATTCATTTTTTGATTTTTTATGTCAGTTTTTTGACTTTCCTCGCGTTATGCACACCTTATATTTAAAATAACCGCAGTTCTTATGTTTTTTTGCAACAAAGAAATGTCTCGTGAACATTTACTTGATCCCGTCAAACTTTTCTCTTGATGGTGGCTAAAAGTCCATAATTATTATTGGTATTTAAGATATGTTTTTCTTAGAAAATACAAAATAAAAAGACAGGAGAGAATCCAACTAAAGATAACTACACCAGTCATAGAGTTGTTCCCTTAAACCCAATGTTGTGTTCAAGAGGGTGGAGGAAGGAGGAATATATTAATGATTTTGTAGGTATCATTTGGCTCCATGTTTTACAGTGGTTCGGAATTTGTATTGTGTTACCTTATGATATTCATATGCATGTTTTACAATTTGGTTGTTCACATTTATTTCGAAAAAGACATTCGCCATTACATCCAAGTAATATGGTTGACATATATTTTAATTATTTAAAATGAGCGCAATTCTCGTGTTTTTTTGCAACAAAGAAATGTCTCATGAATATTTACTTGATCCCGTCAAACTTTTCTTTTGATGGTGGCTAAAACCCAGAGACCTAATTCCTTTTTTGATTTTATAATGTCATTTTTTTGAATTTCCTCGCAGTATGCACACCTTATATTTAAAATAACCGCAATTCTCGTGTTTTTTCACAACAAAGAAATGTCTCATGAACATTTACTTGATCCCGTCAAACTTTTCTCTTGATGGTGGCTAAAAGTCCATAATTATTATTGGTATTTAAGATATGTTTCTTAGAAAATAAAAAATAAAGACAAGAGAGAATCCAACTAAAGATAACTACACTGGTCATAGAGTTGTTCCCTTAAACCCAATGTTGCGTTCAAGAGAGTGGAGGAAGGAGGAATATATTAATGATTTTGTAAGTATCATTTGGCCCCATGTTTTATGGTGGTTTGGAATTTGTATTGTGTTACCTTATGATCTTCGTATGCATGTTTTACAATTTGGTTGTTCACATTTATTTCGAAAAGGACAATCGCCATTACATCCAAGTGATCTGGTTGACATGTATTTCGATTATTTAAAATGAGCGCAATCCTCGTGTTTTTCTGCAACAAAGAAATGTTTCATGAATATTTACTTGATCCCGTCAAACTTTTCTTTTGATGGTGGCTAAAAGTCCAGAAACCTAATTCTTTTTTTGATTTTATAATGTCCTTTTTTTGACTTTCCTCTCATTATGCACACCTTATATTTGAAATAACCGCAATTTTCGTATTTTTTTGCAACAAATAAATGTCTCATGAATATTTACTTGATCTCGTCAAACTTTTCTCTTGATGGTGGCTAAAAATCCAAAATTATTATTGGTATTTAAGATATGTTTCATAGAAAATAAAAAGACAAGATTGAATCACACTAAAGATAACTACACTAGTTATAGAGTTGTTCCCTTAAACTCAATGTTGTGTTCAGGAGGGTGGAGGAAGGAGGGATATATTAATGATTTTGTTGGTATCATTTGGCCCCATGTTTTACGGTGGTTCGGAATTTGTATTGTGTTACTTTATGATATTCGTATGCATGTTTTACAATTTGGTTGTTCACATTTATTTCGAAAAGGACATTCACCATTACATTCAAATGATTTGGTTGACATGTATTTCGATTATTTAAAATGAGCTTAATTCTCGTGTGTTTTTGCAACAAAGAAATGTCTCATGAACATTTACTTGATCCCGTCAAACTTTTCTATTGATGGTGGCTAAAAGTCCAGAAACCTAATTCCTTTTTTGATTTTATAATGTCATTTTTTTACTTTCCTGTCATTATGCACATTATATTTAAAATAAGCATAATTCTCGTGTTTTTTTGCAAGAAAGAAATGTCTCATGAACATTTATTTGACATCGTCAAACTTTTATCTTGATGGTGGCTAAAAGTCCAAAATTATTATTGGTATTTAAGATATGTTTCCTAGAAAATAAAAAATAAAAAGACAAGAGAGAACCCAACTGAAGATAACTACACTAGTCATAGAGTTGTTCCCTTAAACCCAATGTTGTGTTCAGGAGGATGGAGGAAGGAGGAATATATTAATGGTTTTGTTGGTATCATTTGACCCCATGTTTTACGGTGGATCAGAATTTATATTGTATTACCTTATGATATTTGTATGCATGTTTTACAATTTGGTTGTTCACATTTATTTCGAAAAGGACATTCGCCATTACATCCAAGTTATCTAGTTGACATGTATTTTGATTATTTAAAATGAGCACAATCCCCGTATTTTTTTGCAACAAAGCAATGTCTTATAAACATTTAATTGATCATGTCAAACTTTTTCTTGATGATAGCTAAAAGTCTATAAACCTAATTGTTTTTTTGATTTTATAATGTCATTCTTTCCACATTCCCCTTATTACACACACCTTATATTTAATTGGATCTTTCATTTTGTTTAGGAATAATTGGATCTTATTTATTTCCAACTTTTTATATAAATCTATCCAAATAAATCACTTTAAATTAAATTCACTTTTTATTTAGAATCAATTCAGTAAAAATTAAATTTTGTCACACACTCACCAATTGTGGGTTCTCATGCTTCAAGATAAATACCTTGACTTGAGAATAAGCCTTTCCTCAATCCTACTAGAAGTTATTATAGGTCCTCTATTTGGAATTCTATATATAGCTAAGTTGGCTCTGCAGGATGGGTTTGGATACTGAATTAGTGATGGGAGCTCCTTATTCTGGTAATTTCCTTGGCTATCCAATGGAACTCTTTGGGCCAAAGTGGATTATGTGGCAATCTAAGATAGTCAAACCAGAATTAAAGACATTTATTTCAATGACCCTTGGCACTTGAACTTGCTATGCATTCTCTTATATGCTGATGTGCAGGAGATTATCATCAAATCTAATTTCACTTGGTAATGAATTAATGTATTTATTTCAAGTGATATGTGAGGTGGAGTCACCTGTTTTTCTTATTTCTACTTGTTTCCCTAGTATGATTCTGGCCTATAAGTCACCTAGATGGGTTTCTTGGATCCCCTCTAGAGTTGATGACTTTAGTGGTTTCTTGGGTATCTCTAACAATACTTTTACTGAGTATATGGAAATCTACGATGGACTAAAGGTTGATAGGAATCTTGTTTACAATCTCATTCATTGTTACCATAATTCTCAAACTGTTCTTATCTGATATCCAAGTATTACAATTCATTCAACTGTTATGTTACAGTCATAGCATTAATAATCAGGATTTACTGATCATGTTGGATTGGGAGGTTATTTTCTCTCATTCTCTAAGGGAATGGAATTTCACCATGGATTTCTCTCAAACTGTTATGAATATGTTGGTTCATGATGATTAACGGGGTGCCAGAAGATCATTAGACTTGTATAAAAGAAACTACACAAGTGGAGTTGGACACACATTTTCATTCAAAATCTAAAGACATCAGACATATGAGTCATCTCACTTATATATTGCTCGATATTCACTTTTTCATTCAAAGTTTAGCTCTTGCTCAGACTAGACACCAACATATCCCTCCTGTAGTTGAGTTCGTTCATTTATTTGCGAACAACCATAGAGGTCTTCTTTAAAGATAGATCTGATCTTCCAAATTATCGTGTTTGTTGAGTTTCTTTGATGGGTTTGGTTCATGGTCCTCCTCTTTTGTTTTCTTTTTTTATTACCAATAATATTTTTGGAGGTGTTACAGATGATTACTAGTTTCATTGGAGTGTCAAAGTTGTTGGAATACCAAAAAAAAATCATAGTGATGCATTTGCACTTCCAATTTTACTTTGAAAAATATGTAATAATCTTTTATTAATCCAACACGCCAATAAATATCTAAATAGTTTACAATTTTGTAAACACGATACTCAAAATAATGTAAGATGAGTCAACAATTGGATTAATTTAATTCCCCTTCTACAAAAGTTATTGAAAAAAAATAAAGTATTCTATCTCTGACAACTAGTGTCGATGATCACATACTCTTATAAATTATTATTGGTATTTAAAATATTTAAAAATAAAAATAAAAAGATAAGAGGAATTCAACCAAAGATAACTACACCAGTCGCAGAGTTGTTCCCTTAAACTCAATGTCGTGTTCAAGAGGGTGGAGGAAGGAGGAATATATTAATGATCTTTTCTTGTAATGTGATTTTTTGGTATCATTTGGCCCCATGTTTTGCGGTGGTTTGGAATTTGTATTGTGTTACCTTGTGATATTCGTATGCATGTTTTGTGATTTGGTAGTTCACATTTATTTTGAAAAGGACATTCACCATTACATCCAAGTGATCTGGTTGATATGTATTTCAATTATTTAATATGAGCGCAATTCTCGTTTTTTTTTGCAACAACGAAATGTCTCATGAACATTTACTTGATCATGTCAAACTTTTTTCTTGATGGTGGCTAAAAGTCTAGAAACCTAATTACATTGTCGATTTTATAACGTCATTCTTTTGACTTTCCCCTTATTTCGCACAGCTTATATTTTAATTGGATCTTTTATTTTTTTTACAAATAATTGGATCTTACTTTTTTCCAACTTTTTATATAAATATATCCAAATAAATCACTTTAAATTAAATTCACTTTTACTAGAATCAATTTGATGAATCAATTCATTAATGTTTTGTCACACACTCGCCAATTGTGGGTTCTCATGCTTCAAGATAAATACCTTGAGAATAAGCCTTTCCTCAATCCTACTATAAGTTATAGGTCCTCTATTTGTAATTCTATATCTATAGCTAAGATTGCTCTTCAGGATGGGTATAGATACTGAATTAGTGATGAGAGCTCCTTATTCTGGTACTTTCCTTGACTATATCCAATGAAACTCTTTGCACCAAAGTGGATTATGTGGCAATCTAAGATAGTCAAACCAGAATTTAAGACATTTATTTCTACGACTCTTGGCACATGAACATGTAATGCATGAGATTATCATCAATTCTAATTATGAACAATATGGTACGACATACTGATTCATTTGGCAAGGTAACTTTGATGGTGTGTATTCTACTACATTGAGCTATACTTGGTTCTTACAGGAGAAGATAATTGATTCAAGTACTCAGTCTTGAAGTTTGATCTTGAAACTTGATGCAAACGTTTAAAAATTTTATCTGGTGTGCTTATCATCAAACTATTTCTACCCTCTCTATGTTGCATCATAGAAATCTATTCTTCTCCAATATCTTTGTCCAAGATGTTTATCTTGTGAAGAATCTATTATCCGTTGTCTCATAGATTGTACAGTGGCTAAGAGGATTTGGGAAACCTTTTGAACATAGTATTTTTAGCTTTAATAACTTAGATCATTGGTTGAGAAATAACTCTAGTGGCTCAGATGTTGATTTATTTCCTACTGGTCAGTGGTGGAATTGGAGGACTAGAAACATTGTTTGTGAAGGTAATGAATCAATCCATCTATTTCAAGTGATATATGAGGTGAAGAGACTTGATTCTCTTATTTCTACCTGTTTCCCTGGTCTGATTATGGCCTACAAGTCACCTAAATGGGTTTATTGGCTCCCCTACAGAGTTTAGTGAATTTTTAGTTTATGTTCTTTTTTTTGTAATGTGATTTCTTTTGGGTATCATATGACCCCATGTTTTGCGGTGGTTCAGAATTTTTATTGTGTTACCTTATGATATTCGTATGCATGTTTTGCGATTTGGTGGTTTACATTTATTTCGAAAATGACATTTTTTGTTACATCCAAGTGATATGGTTAACATGTATTTTGACTATTTAAAATGAGCGTAATTCTCGTGT
>Ga0315915_1002896_pt1 | contig 21857 bp, 11 predicted proteins | sample MpolbnodulesMG_FD_207738 | JGI IMG/M metagenome (GOLD analysis project Ga0315915, IMG submission 207738) | Medicago polymorpha root nodule microbial communities from Los Angeles, California, United States - branched nodules | ecosystem: Host-associated > Plants > Roots > Nodule | place: USA... | reverse complement strand
AAAAAAAAAAATCACATATATATATATATATATATATATATATATATATATATATATATATATCGGTTCCTATGTTATCGGTACTTAGTTTCCACTGTCGTTTAATGGTGACTAATCTTTGTTGAAGAGTCTAGAGGACACACAAAGTGAGTTCTCGTATTCCAATCATATTTTTTTCATGCGTAGGAGTCAATGATCAAACCTTTGACCATCTAATTAAAGAGCCCAAATTCTTTACCACATAGACCAATTTATTGTTGGTAACAAAATAAAAATATCTTAAGTTGTCAATTAATTGTAATAATAAAAATCATAAAAAGTATTTATCTTTCCCCTCAAAAAATATGATTAGTTTTAATTTGTTGACAATATAATTTTGTTACATTACAATGTATTAAAATTAAACTCTTTTTCTTCATTATAGCTAATTAGCTAAAAACACTTTTATAAAAAAATTATTAGTATATTAAATGATTTAGAAGTGGCTATTTTTTTCTCCACGAGTTCTGTATTTTGTTACGAAAACCGTAGTTGGTAATTCAACTTGACTTTTCTCACCAACTAATTATAATTCTACTAAATCAACTTTAAAATTATATTTAAATAAAGATTGGATGACTAATATTCTCCACTTTATTCATATAAAAAAGGATGAATAATTTTTTGGATTGTAAACGAAGTGACTAAAATTTGCACGTACACAGCTGTGAGATCTTGTGTAGCTTAATAATATTGATATTGTTGGTTGAGTTAAAATTTAAAGACAAAGACTAATTTTTTTTTTGTTAAAAAGTTTATTGGTTAGAATTTCATTTTTTAAAGATAAATAAGTAAATGTTTCATATTCCAATCCAATGTAATAATATATGATATCCCTACTAACCGAGCTAATTTTTTATTGCTCATTCGATCAACTTTAAAATTTATTTTAAAATAAGTGTTATCTATTCTTTATCTAACAATGTAGATCTATAAATGCAGAATATGTGGATGATGAAAAAAATCCAAATGTGACTCACTCTATTGAAAATCCTAAAAATTCTTGGACACCATTGACACGTGTCCTTTATGATTATTATTTAATTATCTTATGAAAAAGAAGATTAATGATTCAACTTGCTTATCTCCCAACTTCCCTTTTGGGATTTTGTCAAAAATAATTTTCCTTTTTAGCGAAACAAAATATTGCAAATATTTTCTCGTGCAATAAATTATATGCAGTTTAGAGGGCTTGGTGGATTTGGATTGATATCTATGGTAGTGAAGGGTGACGTGTGAAAGACTCAACATTTTTAATTAATTTTCCATAGTTGAGCAAAAAAACAAATTAAATACAGTATAGATTGCTGTTCACGGGTCCATAAATAGGAGGACATTAATAATAATAAATCCACAATTACTGTGGCTCCTAGAAAGAATTATGTTCAGCTTGTCTTCAACACCTCTAAAGTAGTTCTTGTACATCATTTTATGCATAGAGAAGGCTCACACGTTTTGGAAGCTACCAGTTTAACACGAGATCTGGATTATGATTTTTCAAGAGAACATGTAGTTAGGCAGTCAGTTAAATTTTCTCTGTCTTATTTTATTTTACTCTCTAATTAACAGTATATGTAACACTTGTAAAAAAATAAAACAGTATATACTACAATACTTATAAGGTATTATTTTCTATTTAATATTTATGATAATAAACTATTATGTTATTGAATAATTTTTTGTAGTATACAATTTTCGATAGATAACAAATTATTTTAGTATTTTAGATAACTTATATTTGAGACAGAAAATTATATTTTAGTTTAGTGAAATATAATAATTTAAGTTTTTGTTCTACCGCTTACCCCTAGTTTATTTTGATCCTTAAAACAATTTTACAATCAAACATAGTAAAACTTTTTTTTGAGCAAACATCGTAAAACTTGTCATATCCTATTATTTATCTTTTAATAGATAAATGCACCTTAAATATCAATTAAAGTATATTAGCATAATATACACAATCAATACACCTTCACATAGCTTTATCCTTATCCTTATCAACGTGCTTATCTGAAAAGAAACAAAACTAAAAACTATAAGATAAGATGACATCTCGACGAGTTCTTTAAGTACATATATTCGGAATAATGTTTCACAATTTTGTAGAAGCAGCAAAGTTTTGGTCGGCAGCAAATTTCATCGGCCATTCCCTCATGCGGAAAAGATTCAAAACGATGAAAAAAAAGAAGACAAATACACATCATGTGAACAAGAAATACAAATAGAACAATCTCACGATTTCTTATTATTTTAAGCACCACATAATACAAATACAGTACAGCTTTTCTTTGGACCACTATCCCCTCGCAATTAAACCAAGATTAACAATTTTGCTCCATAATTTATAAGCTATTCCCATAATTTATTTTGATTGTATTGACTTTATTATTATTACAAATGAAATGGTATAAGTATATTTCTTTAAATAAAACAATTTTATTTCATCCGTCTTAAAATAATTGTATATTTTAAGATTTTTTCTCTATTTTAAAATAATTGTCACTTTAGAATATCAATGTAATATTTTTTTTCCACTATTATACTTTTATTTGTTGAATTTCATCCAATTTAACTACTCGACTAATCACAATTAATAAGAATATTTTAATAAATATTACTAATTTTATCATTAAAATCAACACAATTAATTTTTTTCAAAAAAAATCGTGCACAAACCTTAAACTATTATTTTGAGACAGAGGCAGTACATTCTTAATTACCCTCCAACATATCGTCTTGTTTGTTCTATTTTAATTAGCAAACTTTTTTTTATCTTATATTACAAAAAAAAAAAAAAGGAAGTAAATTTAATGTTATTCACTTATGCATTTTAAAACGTGAAGTTCATCATGTTCATGCTCAAATTTTCCATCATAACATTCTCCATGAATCCACACTTGGAATTGGAAGTTGATCGGTTATGGTTTCTTCTAGGCTTGAAAGAGGCAAAGCATGAAGAAACATGAATGATTGAAATATTCTCACAGTTGCATAGCTCAATCATGTAGCCATTAGGTTCAAGGAAAATCACTTGATCCACCTTGAATCCTTCATCCTCTACCAAAGCTGTAACAAACCTCATCCCCTTTTCTTCTAATCTATTCTTAACAAGTTCAACGTTCGACACTGCACAAAACTATATTGTAGAAAATTTATGTCTAGTATAGCAATCATCAATTGTAATCCCTGGTACTGTGGCTATATAATTTGTTTGATAGACAAATGTTTTTATTTTTTTAAGAATGAGAGTTTGAACTATGGACCTCATTCTCAAATTAAACGTCTCATTTAAGCCGTTTGACCTACGTTTGAGCCCATCCTCATGCAACAAAATTTAACAGGGTGTATTCAATTGCGAGAATCTCTTGTAAGAGTAAAAATAGCAATCATGAATTATGAATCTTGTGACCATTTGATGAAGATAAATGCTAATAACAGAGTCCAGATTTGCCAGGGTCTTTTACATTCACACGGCTATTAGTTGAGTGTCGTCTAATTTTAACCAGACAATTTACTAAGCATAATAAATTGAGTTTAAAAAAATTAAAACAATATCTAATGCTTGAAATCTATCTAGGTCGTTTAAATCAAGATTGGACGAATGCATAAACGGTAAACCTTTCTACAATCGATTTTTGAGTCCCTTCGTACAAAAAACAATCATCTTTCAATAAAAACTAAGTAGCTATAACATCTTATAATATAACAAACTAAATAAAGATTTAAATATGTTTTTAATCCTCCAAAAACATACACTTCTGCTTAATGTCTTATATATTATTTCTTTCATCATTGTACCTAAAAAAATTATTTCTTTTATCGATCAATAATATTTTAAAATGAATCCTTTTACTCTCATTTTAAATCTACGTTTTAATATTTGGGTTAAATATGTTTTTGATCCCTATAAATATTCTAACTTTTCATTTTAGTCTCTCTAAATTTTCTTTGACTTTTAGTCCCCTAAAATTTTTTTCGTTTACACTTTTGGTCATTGCTTTTAAGTCATTCATATTTGAATTAGTTGTTATTTTACTCATATTTATCCAAGCACTGTTACTTTGTCCACCCTCCTCTCTTGTCGTGTGCCCTACCAAATTTCCAAAATACCTCCATTTGGATTATATAATGCTAACTAAGAAACTTCTCTCATTTTCAACCATTAGATTTTTCACTAAATTTTCCCTCTCACCACCCAAAATCCGAACTTCCCACCTTGTATGATTCTTGAAGGTTTTTTTGCTCCAAATCATGATATTTCAAACCTTTTTAAACATCAAACACAAGAAAAGGTCATATTCCATCGATTTATTGTTGTTTGATTAATATAATTTTCCTGGGGTCTAAACATGTTCAAATTATATAATATTACTAATGGGGTACTTTCAGAATATTGAAACGGAGCGTGAGAAGAGAGGAAGTTGGAAAAAAATAACAGCCTTATCTTTGCGTACAACTCTTCAATCCAGGCCATATGGACAACACTTTCAAATCCACACAAACAATCATATTTTACACACCATGCTAATCTTGCAATTTATTCAAAACAAAAGGCAATAATCAAGCCACAAAATCGCAAATATTATTGGACTAAAATAGAAAATATTGAAAGCTAAAAGAGTAAATGTTCATATGAAAAACTTATAACTTGAAATAAGGGATAAAACAAAGAATCAACGGCATCTTTTTGGGGCCATAAGTTATTTAATATTATCTGAGATAATGCCATCTTTCTTCAACTTCCTGAAATGTACATTTAATCAACGATAATTAGAATGGTTATTATTTAAATATAGTAAGGGTAATATAAATAAACGTTTCTACATACTTGAGCTCAATTTGCATCTTCTCATTCCTCTCTTTTTCTTTGAATTTCCTTCCTGGGGTTCTGTGAGTTCAACCTAAAATGCCCAAAAAGGGAAAAATATCTAAGTGAGGCAAAAAAACAAACATTTGAGTATATTATCATGACACTTATATATTCTCGCATCTTTTGTTATCTATATTTCCTAGAAAGTCAAATGATTCAGATTTTAAAATCTTAGCAAAGAAAACGAAGCAATTGAATGATGTTTTACTTCCAAATCTATTCATATATAAATATATTAACTTTTTTTTTGTTTCTTCTTCCTTTATAGTCATAAATTAGTAGTTCACTTTCTTGCTTTTTGTATACTGTTGTACAACACCACAAAATCAAGTTACTTGTAGTTAGGAAAGAAAAGGGTTGAAGACATTGTTATCTTGTGTTGATTAATGGTAATACATGACACAAAATCAAGTTAACTATTACATGAATCCCAATCTTTTCATCTACATTTTTCTATTCCTTACTCGCCCATTAACTTCCTTCAATTTCAAACTTTCTATTAACATGACTAGTGAAAATGTACTTGCAAATAAATATATAAAACCAAATATATTTTAGTAGATAAGAAAATATAGTATATGGATAATTTATATAATGTCTTAATAATGTCACTAGACTCATAATAATATCTTACGTTTTCATTTTCGTTTATGGATCCATGTGGCATTGGAACTTCAACATACATTAGCTAGCAACTTCCTTGCAAGCCATGAACTTCAAAACTAAGTTCCGGGATATAAGGCAACTGCAAAGCATGAATTGCATATAACAATAGATATAATATAGTTTTAAAGTGTAAGCTGAAAAATAGAAAAAGATTTTTACCTATTTTTCCCAAACATTTCTACTCCCTTCAAACATAATTCTTTTTTCAAAAGTTTCCAATTTGATACACTACACTTCCCTTCAACTTGTCCTTCCATTGAGTTAGACAAGAGCTTCAATTATGTTTCATCCATGACATATGTTTCTTCATGGGAAGCATCCAAGTTTTGATCCCTAATATTACTAATTGTGGTACCTTTATAATAAAGGTAACAATGATCACCACATGGTTCTCTGTCACCTTCTGGTTATGACCAAATTGGTTGCTTTACTTTCTGAAAAGTAAACCATTAAATTAGTTAATTAATTAATTAACGGAAACATGTGTTAAGAAATGAATGTAGAACCTTGTTGCTTACTAGATATATAATTTGTTGATCAGGGTATTTGTGCAAAGTACAACAAAAGATCTACAAAGAAATTACAAAAGTAAAGACACGTTAGACAACATGGGCAATGAAAAAAATGCAAAAAATATGTTGGTAGTTTTGAAGTATTTACCAAACACTTAGGACATAAAAGGTGGTCAAATTTTTTAAATTGGCACTCAAACTTCTGTTCAAATATATCTCAGTGTGAGATTCATTTTCTCTATTATCTTCAGAATGTTGTCCATTTTCCTTGATGTTTTTGCACCGCTCCTACATATTTTGATTCACAGAATTTGTTCTGATGATAAAACATTGCTTGAACATTTGATAAGCTTGGTTAGGGTTCAAATCCACAATTCTTCACTTCTCAACGTTTACTGTTGTGTGAGTTTGTCACCAATAAGCTCTATAAGAAATATGTATATTCATCTCTGAAAATTATTTTACTTTACCTGAATTTTTGAACTAGTAGCCTCGAAAGCATTCTTAATACTTCTGGATACCTCCTCAGTTGAACCATGTTCCTCATATTCCTTCCTAATATATTAAATAGTAAAAGAGAAACTTAAAACATTTGGAGATGCAATAAGATCATACGTGGAAAGACCAAGAAACCTCATTTTCCTGAATCTTGAGATAAAGTAAAAAAAAAATTCTCTATATGAAAAAGTTGGAGGTTTTTTTACTTTGTTTATGTGCGGTTTTTGTTTTGTTGTGCTAGAAACGTTTAGTTTATTGTTTGATCACTAACTGAATCAATTACACATAGATTCCTGCAATATACAAATGCAATGGTAATGATGAGATCAGGAGGGGTGATGAGTCGGTCACATACAAAAAACATGTATATAATGTTCATTTTACTATTCAATCATTTGTTAATCATTAACTATACAATATTTTAGATTCAAACACAAAAATTGCATAAAGACAGTATAATTATGAAGGATGTATCTAGAAATATGTCAGTTCAAGCACAAAAATTGAAAGAAGTAGGTAATTGTATGGAGGGTGGACATAGCAATATGCCAATCACAAAACAAAAACAAGCTATTGGAAAAACAAAACATCAAAAGCCTTCCCCTACAAAGTGTCGTTCATCGTCTGTGTCAGTTCTTAGATCACTTGTAGAAATACAAATGGAAGACACAGATACGCGTTAGATAACTACGGAGGAAGGTATTTTTGGAAAACATTATGAAGAAGAAATTATCAAAGAGCAAATAAATGAGTTTTTCCAAGATACACAAATAGGTACTCCAAATAACTTTAAAATGAACAAACACACTATTATTAAATGTTTCATTACAAATAAAATAATTTATTCGGTCATTTTAAAGTTATTCGGAGTACCCGATATATATGCAAACAACAAACATACATATTTCTGTTTATTATGGTAAATAATTAAATAATATTGACCACAACATGGTAAGATTGAAGGAAGCACACAAATGATGACTATTGATACAAGTTGAAAATCGAGTGAGAATCCATAAACACAAACTCAACGCAACTAATAATCACATTAGAGTCGGTGATTAAATCAATTGGTTAAAAAGAGAACCCTAAAATTAGTCACGAAAATATAAAAGGGTAAAACGTACCTGTGGTGATATCCTTGAGCGGTATGAAGAAGAAGAAAGATTGTGAGAGTGAAAAAGGTTCTGGAACAATTGTGTGATAAGGAAGAGAAACGGTGAGATTGATGGTGGTTATGGAAATCACGATCAGTATATTGAGTTGAGGAAGCTAACACACATACTGTAAGATAGCAGTTAGTTTCTTAATCTGATTTGACCTAAAAAAAAAACGTTTCTTAATCTGTGAAAAAAATGATAATCAACGTTCTTAAAAAAAAAAAGAATAAATAGCAATTACCCCCGAAATTGTAAGTTTCGTCAATTACCCCTGACGTTAACAAAACTTAAATAACCCTTGAAATTGCACAGTGTTAATCAATTTACCCCCTCCGTTAAATTCTTCGGTTAGTCAACATACATGACGTTTGCGAATACCCCAAACTTGAAAATTTATATTTTTTTCATGTGCAAAATGCCCTCCAAACTTAAAAATTTATATATTTTTTCTTATCCTTAACTCAAACTTGAAGAAATAAAAATCACCAACATCAATCAAACAACAAAATCTAATTTATAATCACCAACATCAATTATGTTTAATTAAGGAAACACATAAATTGAGATTGTTGTTAGATACTTGAATGGTGTGGGAATACTAGGAATTAGATGTGGATGTCGTGAGTCTAATGGCAAAGTGTTAATGCAGAAGATGTTTGCCCATTCTACCTTTGTTCATCGGATACAACAAACAACTGACCAAATCCTTGTATATCATATGGTGTTTGCCAAAATTTCTTATTCTTCTCTTCCGCCATTAGAAGGTTGAAGAATTGTTCAACACCAATCTTCATATTTTCAACCAATGAAGTGTTGACTCCATGGTTAATCAGCTGCAATTAATTTTCAAATCATCTTTTTTTCAAAGGCAAACTAATTACCAAATTATCTTATTATGTACAAATTAATTTTTTCCTTGGATAGTAGTAATTAAATCTTAATTACTTGCTTTATTTTGAATGTATGAAATCTATACCTAAAAATAAATTGTAGATTTTTATTTCTTCAAGTTTGAGTCAAGAATAAGAAGAAAAAAAATATAAATTTTCAAGTTCATGGGGCATTTTGCACATAAGTGCAAAACTTCAGGGGGGTAATTGTAAAACGCCATGTTGACTAACAGAAGAATTTGACGGATGGGGTAAATTGATTAAGGTTGTACAATTTCGGAAGATAATTGAAGTTTTGTTAACGTCAGGAGGTAATTGACGAAACTTACAATTTCAGAGGTAATTGCCTATTTACTCTAAAAAAAATCCTTGCTAAGAGTATCCAACAACATTTTCTCCTTCAATTTATAGTGGAAAATAAAAGGTATAATCCTCGAGCAAAAATAATTACGCATAACAATCTATGTACTATTTCAAAGAATCGACCATCCTATTGAACTCACTTTGATTTATTCAAGTCGTTTCTCTTGGATTTGTTTTTTCAATGGATTTATCTCTTTGTCCAAAATTTGATTAATGTTTGTTGCTCCCCCTCCATGTTTTTCCTATCCAAATATACAATAAAAAAAATTGTTAACATATCCCAAAAAAATAGAAACAATAAAACTCATACATCGTGTTTTGTTGACAATTATATTCACAATTCTAAAATAAAAACAAAAATATGGCTTACTCATGTAAAATTATTAATGAAACAACCTACAAAAAATAAATTGAACAAAGATGAGAGTTGAAAGAGAAACAAACTTGAAGTTCAAAGGTAGAGTTTGTGGTATTGGAGCCTATCGGTGAAACTATGAAAATAAAAACTAGCTTTGATAAAAACAAAAAAAGAGTATATGAAACAAAAGAAGTTGTTTTGATTCCTTCAAAAAAGAGTTGTTTTGTTAAAAAAAAAAGAAAAAAAAGAAGAGTAGATTAAACAAAAGAAGCTTTAACTCATTTTAAATAAGAGTGTGGAAGAGAATTGTTCATTCTTTATACATCTTTTTGGGGTGCCACCATCTTAAATGCAAATATATTTTTTCTTTAAAGGATATATTGAAAATTTAGAATATTTTCATTTTTAATAAAAAATATTAAATGAAAATAAATATATTTGATATAATAAAGTTTTGAATATTTTATCAATTCTGCTTCTTTTTTTTTGACCAAATCAACTCTGCTTCTTAAATTATCTAAAAAAGTAATTTTAATATATTGAAAAATGATAAGAAGAAAGAAAATAAAAAAGTTATTCTCTTTTTAAGACAATAATAATGTCTCGAATATGAATTCAACCGCCTACCACCAAAAGATAAGAACAAAATTCAATACTCACATATCTTAATGTTATTTAAAAAAAAAACCAATGGTACATTAATATATTTATTATTCTATTTTAACATTGTTACTAATTTACTATAAACAAATTTACCTAAAAGACTTATTTTTAATCAATAATAATTGAATCCATTTTTAAAATGCTTTGGTACTAAATTTTCTCATTCAAATATTTAAAAAATTATGAAAATACTATAACTTTGTTGACTAATTATTGATATTAACACAAGAAAATAATTCATGAGAATTTTGTTTTTTGACCAAACATGAGAATAGTTAATGACACTATGATGATATTGTCATAATGAATTTTTTAGGGGATTTTTTTTTTGTTACAAATTTTAGGGGAAAATAATAGTAGTAAAAAAATTACTATAAACAAAATATATTTACTATAAATTTACGGTATAATAACATTCTTAGTATATTTTCTCAAAAATAAAAACATTCTTAGTATTTTACTATAATTTTTTTTTAGCTAAAAGGCTTATTTTAATCTAAAATAATTGAATTCATTTTTTAAAATGATTTGGTACTAAATTTTCTCATTCAAATACTTTTAAAATTTAAGAAAATACTAACTTCTCCATATAAAATTGTAATAAAATATGAAAATACTATGAATTCGTTGACTAATTATTAATACTAACATAATAAAATAATTCATGAGAATTTTGTTTTTTGACCACACATGAGAATATTTAATGACAATATTATGGCATTGTCATAATATTTTCTTGGTCAGGTTGACGAGATAGGGCTGCATGCATGTATGTAGAACTACTAAGGTAAGACAAAGTATGTGATGAACTTCTAAGATTCATAGACGAAGTTGGAGAACATGACAATTTAGGAATCTAAATTCTTTTATGATTCAATTACATATAAGAGAGTAAGACCATCCACAATGATGGGTGCTTCACCTATTTAGCACCACATTAAATAGGCACCCCCATTGTGGAGCATAACATATGAGTGCTTATGGAGGATGGTGGCTATGGAAGCACCCTCTCTCTCTCTCTCTCTTCATTTTTCATGGGTCCCATTTAATAAATCTTAGTAAAATGAATAAATTTTGTTAAAAATGTAATGATATAGAGTTATTTGTGGGGCCTATTTAATAATTTCTTTTGAGGTGCTGGGTTGGAGAAAATTGATGCTTATTAAGTATTATCGTAAATTGGTGATGTGGACATAGGAGACCCACTTAAACACCCAATATGAGGTGCTCTGTTGTGGATGGTCTAACACCCCACTCTAACACTCCATACATAGGCATATTGGATCATGTAGGATTGACGACCCTACACCCCTTAGAGCGTGTATAACCTTAGAGTAATTGGTAGGTGAAACTCAACGAATGGAGAGACGTAACAATCCTACGAAGTCATAACTTAAATAGAATCTTTGTCTCATAAATGAATGTTTACTTGCTTTTAATCCAACAAAGAATTAGAGGAGATTTGAAGAATCCTAACCGTCGCTAAAATTCTGCGATCAAACTAGGTTACTAAATCACTACTGCTTTGCACAATCAAATCAAACTTGCGAACTCCCCCCAATTTACTCTCTTTTTATTTATTTTATTGTTTTTATTTTCTATTTAATAAGTAACACTAATTTTCGAGTTGAAACGACAATCCATGTAGAGATATGTGAATATCAAACAAAAAATTTACAAATGAAGTCCATTATTATTGATTAAAAATAAGTAACGCTAAATGCTTGAATCATGGAACTGAAATTTTAAAAATGGTTAAACTTTATTACTTTTATTACTGTGAGTTTTAAACCACAAAATCCCTGTTGTAATGATTCAACTGGGATTATTGTTTAAAAATAAAGTAACACTAAATGTTTTTGTACTTTATTGCTTGAAAATGGTTTGATGTATTTGACAAATTTAATCATCAAGTTTTTGACTCTGTCGTCAGAGATTGTTGATATTTTCAACGAAGAAATTCTCTTTACTTGTTTTTTAGGTTTCATTTTATTTTTTTTTATTTTCAAAAATTTTTATTTTATTTTTAGGGTTCAATTCTATTTTTCGTTTTAGGGGTAATCTTATCTTTTTAGATTAGGTTAGTTAGTTGTTTTCCTTTTATTTAGGGTGGTTTTTTTAGAATAGATTTAGCTACTATAGTTGTTTTTTCGTAGTTATTAAGAAAATAAAATAATAATAATAATAATAATAATTATTATTATTACTATAACAATTATTATTTTCAGTCACTTTTAGATAGTACAATGCTACTAGGGTATTTTTGTTTATGGTTATTTCAGGAGACAATTCATGGATCACTTTTCTACAAACAGTCCAATCATTACAATAATACCTATCCTATATGGGGCGGCAACAACCTCACCCAATTCAGTGAGATTATCAAGACGAACATCATGATACAAGATAGTGGGAGAATATGTTCGTAAGAATGATGCAAGTAACAAAAAGATGTTGGGAAGAGATTCACGAATATAGTTGGGTAGCATACGAGCAACAACATGCAGTGCTAACTTCGACACCTGCCACATTGTCTAGCATAACCATATCCTTGTTGGAGATGCAAGATGCATCTTCTCTTTGGTAGCCCTATTGGATAAGAACTCCACAGTTAAGCGTGCTTGACTTTGTGTAGTCTTTGGATGGGTGACCTACTGGAAAGTTTCCCAGTAAGCGTGTGAGTGATGACAAAACACGTTGAAAAGACTTGTGTTGATTTGTAAGGTTAGTCGGTAATGCTTAAAATCGTATGGGATGTTACATTGTTCGCCCCGGGTGTGCAATACAATACAATACAATTTTTCTTTGGACCACTATTCTCTTGCAATTAAACTAAGAATAACAATTTTACATTCTTAATTATCCTCCAACATATCTTTTTTATGCTCTATTTTAATTAACAAACTTTTCTTGTCTTATATATAACAAAAAAAGGAAGTGAAATTAATGTTCTTGAGTTTTATCATTTTAAAACGCGAAGTTCATCATGTCCATGCTCAAGCATTCGATCATGAAGTTTGCATTTTTGACATCCATTGTTTCCTAGAAACACATAGAAATGACCAAAACCCAGCGGTAGTTAACTACCACAGGTTTTCTAATTATAAACCAACTACCGCTGGGGTGTTTTTTTTGTCATTTCCATGTATTTCTAGGAAACAATGGATGTAAAAAAAGAAATTCTCTTCTATCATAACCTGGCTTGAAGCCCAATAGTGTAAGGTCTAACAAGATAAAGTCCAAGATAAGCAAGGCCAAACATGGTGGAGGAGCACGAGAAGCTCTGTGCGAATTACCTCATAGAAGCACGCCCTGACTCCATCTCCACCATTCACAGTGTCTGTAACGGCCTCCTAAGATGGCTCCGCATTTCATAGAAGTCGTTAACGTTCATCACGCCTATATAAAAGTGATTCAACGTCACAATTCATTTTTACCACATTTTCGCACATAACCACTTCTCTCAGATACTAATTTGAGTGTTGGAGTGTTAACGTGCCTGCAAACACCTTTCTCCTACACTGTGAAGACTCAACCTCTGTTGCATCGGAGCACCACGAACAACCGTCCTTCATCACTGATCTTCACTGGACAGATCATAAGTAGATCTCTTAAGGCTATGGCTATTGAAAGAAGCAGAGCATAAAGAAACATGTTTGATTGAGATATTCTTACGGGGTCATGGAAGAACACTTAGATCTTCCTTAATTCTTACATCCTTTACCAAAATTGTAACATACCTAATCCCCTTTTCTTCTAATCTCTTCATAACACGTTCAACATCCATACACTATACAAATTCATATTGCAAAAAAAATATGTTTAGTATAGAAATCGACAATTGTAAGTCCTCTGTGGCATAGTTTAGTTTGATAGAAAAATGTTTATTTTTAGTATATTATGTTAGTAGAGAGAGTTTGAACTCTTGACCTCATTCTTAAATTATTTCGAAAGTCTCATTTCAGTTGCTTGATCTACGTTTGAGCACACCTATGTGTTACAAGACTTTTTTTTTTTTTTTAGTACAATATGTGTTACAAGACTTAATATGGTGTATTCTATATATAACAATAATCTCTTGTAAGAGTAAACATATCACACGGCTATTAATAGAGTCCAGATTTTGCCAGGATCTCTTTCATTCACACGGCTAGTGGTTAGGTGTTCTCCAATTTTAATCAGACAATTTAGTAAGCAAAATAAATTGAGTTTTAAAATAATTAAAACAATATTTAATGCTCGAAATCTAATTAGGTCGTCTAAATCAAGATTGGACGAAAGGTGCTAACCGCAAGTAAGGGTGGAAATAGGTTAGGTCTAATTTTCGCAACTATGCTGAGAAGCCGCCACGTGTCCCATAAAAGGGGTCAAAATCACAACTTTTTTGTAAAGATAAGGGGCCAAAAGAGCATATTTCCCTAAACATGACAAAATTAGGGGGTTAAAATTGCATTTTTTTTGTTAGGGGACCAAAATCGCTACGATGGTAAACATAGGGGGTCCAAAAGTGCATTTAAGCCTATAATATAATAAATAAATAATATTTTTATTCATATTTACTCAAATAAGTCAATCTAAGAGGTTTTTTCAATGGCATGTGACCCGACCTTTTAAGCAAAATAGGCTTCTGACAAAATCTAGATCTTCTCTATTTAAGAAAAAAATCTAGCCTAACCTAACCTGTCGTAGCTATTCTCATCCCTAACTGCATGAATGCTTAAATCTTTCTACAATTGATTTAGAGTTCCATTCATGCAAAAATAATCATCTTTCAATAAAAATAAGTGGCTGTGAAATCTTGTAATATAACGAACTAAATAAATATTTAAATCTGTTCTTAATCCCCCAAAACTTATATTTCTGTTTTATGTCTTATAAATTTATTTCTTTTATCGATCAATAACATTTCAAAATGAATCCTTTTACTCTCAATAGTAAATCTCTGTTTTAATAATTTTACCTGGAATTGGATATGGTTATCATTGGGATTAATTAAATAAGTCTTGAATCATTCGATATACTTTTATTTTTACATACTCGACATTCATATAAGATGTTAATTTACTTTTATTTTTTAAGCACTACAACTCTTCAAACATGACCACACTTTCAAACCCAGACAAAAAAAAAATCATATTTCACACGCAATGATAATGTTGCAATTTATTAAAAAAAACGGCAATAAGCATGCCACAAAATCCCAAATATTATTGGATCTAAAATAGAAAATATTGAAAACTAACAGAGTAATTGTTCATCTGAAAAACTTATAAAATGAAATAAGGGATAAAAACAAAGAATCAAGGGCATCCTTAGGGCCATAAGTTATTTGTAATCCAGTGAGGTAACGTCATCTTCCTTCAAGTTCCTGCAATGCACATTTGATCAAAGATAGTTGGATTAGTTCTTTTTTTTTGTTTGGTACAATAGAAAGACTAGTTGGGGTAATATAAATAAATGTTTCTATATGCCTGAGCTCAATTTTCATGTTGTCCTTTCTTATTCTTTCAATTTCATTGTTGGGGTTCTATGAGCTCAACCTAAAATGCCGAAAAAGGGAAAACTAAATGAATGAGGAAAAAAAATGAACATTTTGATGTAGAACATGGCATTTATATTTTGTCACATCTTTGTTATATCTATTTTCTACAAGCTTGAACGATTCAGCTTTCGCAATCTAAGCAAAGTTAATGAAGCAATTGAAAATATTTTACTTCCACATCTATTGCTATAGAAATATATGATTTTTTTTTGTCAAAAAAAATATATGATTTTTTTTTTGTTATTCCCTTCCTTTATAGTCATAAAGTTATTGTTAAACAACACCATATAATCAAAGAAAGGGTGCCTTAGATTAATGGTAACGTGGCACTAATATACTAATGACATGTTTAGATAAAAAATATATTTGCAGCTTATAGCAGAAGCGTTTATCATGGTAGGTGCTTATGCATAAGCTTACATAAGTTTTTTTTTTTGTTTTTTTTATAGAAAAATACAAAATAAATTTAATTACTTTTGTGTATGCTATAAACTATTTTAAGCTACATTGGTGAACTTATTAAAATAGGCTGAAAAAGTATGTGTAAATTGTCATAAGTTGTTTTCATAAGTTCGTCCAAACAGTCTAACAAAACTCATGTTACCTCTTCAAAAAAAAAACTCATGTTAATAGAAAATCTCAAATTAGCTAATCCAAACAGACTCTAACTATTCCATCAATGCCAAATTGATAACCAAATATATTTTAGTAGATAACAAAATATAATATAATTAATCATTTATATAATTTCATAATAATATATTAAGTTTTCATTTTCGTTCATGGATCCATGTGGCATTGGAACTTCAGCATACATGTAGCTAGCAACTTCCTTGCAAGTCTTCATCATAAAAAGTAAGTTCTTCGATATAAGGCAACTGCAGAGCATGAGTCACACAAAAAAACAGTCTTAGCTTATCTCATAACATCATCACTTATGCAATAGTTTTAGGTGTGATGTGAAAAATAAGAAAGATTCATACCTATTTCTCCCAAACATTTCTATTCCCTTCAGACATAAATCTTTCTCCAAAAGTTTCCAATTTGAAACACAAGAGTTCCCCTCAACATGTCCTTCCATTGTGGCACCTTTATTATAAAGGTCACAATGAACACCACATGGTCCTTTGTCACCTTCCGGTGTCCAAATTGGTTGTTTTTCTTTCTGAAAAGTAAATCATCGGTTTTTTCTTCTTAATTAATCAATTAATAGAAATTTGTGATAAGAAATGAATAAAGAACATTGTTGCTTACTGGATATATAATTTGTTGATCAGAATAGTCATGCAAAGTACAGCAAAAGATCTACATAGAAATTACAAAAATAAAGACACAAGATATTTATTAATTATCATGTTAGACAACATGGTGATGACAAAAATTCAAAATATATTGATAGTTTAATAGTATTTACCAAACATTTAGAACAAAAAAGGCGGTCAAAAACTTCCAATTTGGCACTCAAACTTTTGTTTAAACATATCTCAGTTTGAGATCCATTTTCTCCAAAATCTTCAGAATGTTGGTCTTTTTCCTTGATATTTTGATAATGCTCCTGCATATTTTGATTGAAAATATTTGTTCAGATGATAAAATATTAAATGACATTATTTGATAATAGGCTCTATAGAAAATACTTCCTCCCACCCATATTAAATGGCATTATCATTTGATAATGTTCACTATAAACCTAATACACTTTTCCCATATTGTTTTCCTATCATATCATAGCACCAAAAAATGAAAAGAATAAACTGCATACATTGTGTTTTGTTGACAATTATATTCACAATTCTAAAAAACATATGTTGTATTCATGCAAAAAAAAATTGTGTTTTGTTGACAATTAGATTCACAAATTCTAAAAAACATATGTTGTATTCATGCAAAAAAAATTGTGTTTTGTTGACAATTATATTCACAATTCTAAGAAAACATGTCGTATTCATGCACACAAAAAAAAGAACCTAACAAAATGAATTGAACAAAGACGAGAGTGTAAAGAGAAACAAACTTGAATTCCAAAGGTAGAGCTTGTGGCATTCGAGGCCATTGTTGAGTTCGTGAATACAACAAATAATTTTGATGAAAAGAAAGTAGAAGAAGAAGAATAGATGGAATAAAAGAAACAATAGCTCGTTTTAAATAAGAGTGTGGAAGAGAATAGTTTTAAATGCAAATATTTTTTTCTTTAATGTATAGTTTTAAATATGTTTATTTTTTTCTTTAAAGTATATATTGATTAGTTAATACCAAGTGTGAAAATTTAAAATATTTTCATTTTTAATAATCAAATATTAAATGAAAATAGATATTTTTTAAGGAAAAAGAAAATAAACATATTTGACTTTTTTCTTGACAAATAAATATAGTTGATATCATAAATTTTTGAATATTTTATTGACTCTCTTTCTTAAATAATTTAAAAACTATTTGTAAAATATTTTCTTGAAATTGAAAAATTATATAAAGAAAGAAAATAAAAATTTATTCTCTTTTCAAAACAATAATAATGTCTCAAATATAAATACGACCATGTACCACCAAAAGATAAGAACAAAATTTAATGCCCACATATCTAATGATACTTTTTTTAAAAAAATCAATGGTAAATTAATACATTTGTTATTGTATTATAATATTCTCAATAATTTACTATAAACAAAATTACCTTAAAGGCTTATTCTCTATTTATACAATTGACCGTGTATTTTTTTTTAAGAGAATTGACCGTGTATTTTAAAATGCTTTGGTATTAAGTTTTCTCATTCAAATATTTTTAAAATCAAGAAAATACCAACTTTTCCACATATAGTCATAATAAAATATGAAAATACTTTAAAGTTATTGACTAATTATCAATATTAACATAAGAAAATAATTCGTAAGATTTTTTTAGACCAGACATGAGAATAGTTAATAGCACTATAAGGGTATTGTAAAAAAAAATTGATGGTTTAATTATTTTTCATGTTTTTTTCCTTTCTCATGGGTACGGCATAGCCCCCTCTACCAACTCTTTGTATTTCTTTAGCTTTTATTAATAAATTTTTGAGGATGCTCGTAAGGGATTTGTGGTTCTAAGGATGACAATCTAGTTGGGATCTATATCAAAAAAAATAAAAATTGAAAGGGTTAAAACAAAAATACATTATGAACAAATCATAAAAGACAAGTTAGTTATTAGAACTTGACTTTGTAACCTAAAAATTTTGGGTTATATTGTAATTCGATCATTAATGTCACTATTATTTACAAAGTTGCCCCTCTTAGTGTTGTCAAACTTTGACTTTCTCCTTATTACTAAAAAGAAAAACCTTTCCTCTTCTCCAAAGTCAGCAACCGTCATTTTTTTTTGTAAGCCGGGAGAAATGACATGCATCAAGAGGAAGCAACATCCAGATGAACCTCAATCCTATGTTGCATAACTCATAAATTTTATTTTAAAAGGGGGTAAAAGTATATACAGGGGGGACCAAACCAATACCCTCAGAACAAGAAAGAAAGAAAAAATGAAATAAAAACAGTAGACTACGGGAATTTGTAAATCGGCAAACCACATTTGTCCCAAAAGAAATCAAAATACAAAGCTGGTGGTAACGCAGTACGCCAGACTGTAACCTATAACTTTCCAAAAGAGGAGATTCAATGGGCAGATGGTGAGCTCGCGCCCCTGGAACGGGTTCTATACGGTGGCTTCCCAAGAATATATTGCAGCTTTAAATTCAGTTTCTTCTTCTTGGATAAGACGGGTGTGAAAGGAGCTTCAGCTGATTTCATATCATACTCTTTGATTCATTGCCATAGGTCCATGTCTTGTTGAATTATTGGATTGTTCTGCAGTTCACAACTCTCTCCTTGTATGACAATGTTTCCATCAATAGGTGTCATATCAGAAGTTGGTATTAAAGCAATGTATGCCGGAACAACATTCAGCCCCACCCCTTGCATGACAATGGTGTTGTTCACGGGGGGGAATATCATGACCTAGCCCCTAGATATCTGTTTTGAAGGAAATCTGAACAGAAGGAGAGCCATAGTGCACGTCAGCGTGCGCTACAACATTTTGAACCAGTGACTCCTCCGTACCAGAAGCGGGGGACACCAACTTATTAGTAATCTTTTGCTCATCATCATGCGCTACCGAGTACCGACTATGAGGGCGTAGCAGTCACATTGGGAACTTTGGGAACACCCACCTCCCTCGATTCCTGACTCAACTGCTCCACTACATCTGAATGTACGTCAACATGCACTACTTGGGGAACCAATTCCAACATAGGATTAGTCGACTAAGGGAGAGCCCCATGAGGAATTACATCAGACACATTTTGCAGGGTAAAACTGAAGGAATTCGAGACCCTTGCTGCAAAAGTACTTGCAACCGGCGTCTATATTGCTTGCAACTCGGGACTGTTTTGTGCGACCTGGACAACAAGGGTAGCAACAAGTGATTCAACGATATGTTCTTCTTTTGCTGTAGTTGCCGGATTAATAGCTTCAAATGCATTAGAAGAACCAACACCATAAGGATTTTCTTTAATAGGCACCAAATCTAGCTTACTAGTTGGTATTTGCTTCTTGCCCTTTATAGCATTTTCCTTAGATACCTTGCTTTCTTTCCGAGGGTACAACTAATGGCAAGCCGTAACATCATGACCAAGATTCTAACAATGGGAACAAAAGTCTGGAATCCATTCATAGGCCACCTCCACACGAAACGAAAAACCCTCCCTCTCTACCACTGTCTCATGATAATGCTTCTTTGAAAAATTCATGTCAACTAAGACTCGAGTGTACTGGCCAAAAATGCGCTTAGAGCTCGCATTGTCAATGAGCAGCAGTGTGCCAACCACACTTGCAATTTCCCAGAGGGTCTGTTACATCCAATATTCATGAGGCAATTCCATTAACTGAATCCATACTTGTGCATTAGTGTTATGCTGGTTCTGCAAATTGAAATGTTTTGTCCATTCGAAAAGTCGTAAACACCCGACTTCAAACTAACTGTTCCATATGCCCAAACATAACGTAAATCATTTTCGGAGGCGAAAGAAAATTCATAATACCCCTTACCTAAAGACAACATGGTTTGCAGTCCCGATGTCTTCCATTGCTTCTGAAGCTTCATCTAAATATCCTTCGTCGTATAAGGCTTATCTCCCTTATTCAATACAAGTCTCCCACGAAGGTTCCTTTTGCAAATTTCAATTCCTTTGTCATATGGTGCATGAGAAATTTTAATACACACGGCTTCACCTCAAATGGACGGCTGAGGCAGATTGTCATTCGATGAAGCATTGATCAATGAGGTTAAGGCCTGTGCAAAAGAAATTGGCGCAGGTGCAGTCGTAATAGGAGGTTAGGAAGGAGGCGCCCGCGCGGCTATGGAGATGACCGTCGGTGCTGCAATCTCTGCCTGCCAATCAATAAGCATGACAGAAATCAGAACAGGAATCAGAGTGTGTAATCGATGGTGACACAATTTGGTATGAATTGGTACAACAAACAAGACGTGATCCAAATTTGTGTGATGAGGCTTTGAATATTGAAAAGCGAACCAATTCGTATATGTAAATTTTTTGAATAGAGCATGTGGTTTTATTTATTAGTTATGTTGTGGAGATGTCAGCTAGTACCTCAATTGAATCATCGAAAGGTTAACTATATTAAATTCTACCATTAATATAGATGCAAATACAAATAAAGGGCCACTAACCAATGAAGCAACACCAACAAATGAGGTTGAGAATGACAAATATGTCAAGACCAACGACAGTGTTATTCAAAAGCCAAGAGAAAGAAAACTTCTCTAATCTTCTTATTCTAAAAGCTTGTAAGGTTTAGCAACTGATTTACCCTAATTACATGCCTTAATTCCCTCCTTAATCACTTAACCTAGCTTCCTTTGGAAACTTTTACACGTGAGACAATTTTTTATTGGTTAAACCTATTGTTGCCACATTTACCTCAGTAACATAACAGCCCTAGCTTCCTTCAAAAGCTTTCACACTTCCCAAACCCTGGTGACCTTATGCCTTCTTCATTTAAATTTGAATTTCCCTCTCCCCCATAATTAATTTGGCCCTTCTATCAATGATTTTAGTAGGTTTGTTGGCTGTCTATAAATATACACAACCATCGAGCTTTTTCAATTTCACCTATCCCTTGAGTTCCGAAGTTTATCATGTGTGCTTACTATTCCATGGCTTTTCCTGAGTACCAAAGTTTGCTTGCACTGCACTGATTGAGGGGTATAACATGAATTCCGTTTTTTTTTCTTTATTTTTGAA
>Ga0315915_1002895_pt1 | contig 21863 bp, 11 predicted proteins | sample MpolbnodulesMG_FD_207738 | JGI IMG/M metagenome (GOLD analysis project Ga0315915, IMG submission 207738) | Medicago polymorpha root nodule microbial communities from Los Angeles, California, United States - branched nodules | ecosystem: Host-associated > Plants > Roots > Nodule | place: USA... | reverse complement strand
AAGCAGTTATTTGGTAGAGTACCGAGTTGCGGTGGCGTTTGTTTGATTCTCAACTGTGGAATTTCACGGGCGAAACTACAAAAAGGGCATATCAGTCTTTTAATACTCCTTGGTTCATTTCATTTTTTCATTCATTCGACTTCAACAACAATGGACATAGCCGTTTTATATAGTTTTGAAAATGTGAGGATTAAGATATCATATGATTAATCATCACAACACAACGATTATATCTCAATTAATCCTTTATTAATCTACAAACTAAACTCTCCATTTCATTTTCTCCCTCCAAACCCCCCCCCCCCCTCTCTCTCTCTCTCTCCAACAAACACCATTTTCTGGTTACTGATTCGAAAGAAGATCAAAATTCAACTTCATCAAAACGCCATCGTTTTCAGATCTGAATCGAAAATCTCGAGTTCCCGATTCGGTTTCTTCGCACTTTCATGTTCTTCTCGTGAGTTTCGCTCTTTTTTTTCTTCTTCTTATTCTTCATTCAATTTCGTTCAAGTTTCGCAAACATTTTTTTGTTTATTAATTAACTGTGATAGATTTTTTTGCTTAGAAGCGCGTGTGCAACAGATCTTAAAAATTGGCGCCTCAACGACGTTCCCAGCGTCACGTGGTGGCTGGCCAGATGCCGCCACAGGGTAATGCCGCCGCCGCTGTTTACGATCAACCTGCCGGCGGCTCCCTGCAAAGTGCATCCACTGATGCCGGTGATGCTGTCATGGCGCGGTGGCTTCAGTCCGCCGGTTTGCAGCATTTAGGTTCTCCGCTTGCTTCATCCGGTGTTGATCATCGTCTCTTCCCTAACCTTCTCATGCAGGTATCCTCGCTTTTCTTACAAAGATAGCAACCTCTTTGATATTGCATTTTCTGCTTTTATTTTGCTTTACTATTTGGCATTCGAGTGATTTAACATTTGTTGCACTTGCTTATTTGGTTATAGTATGATTATGTTTCGTGAAATTTGAGTTTGAGCTATACTCTAATTTGAGGGATAATTATGTATACCAATATGTTTTTGTCAGAGAGGGTCTTTGATGTTTTATGTGATACAAAAGTACCGTGCAAGCTAAAGAATTTTTTTCATTTGTACAACGTTAAGACCGGTGATGTTGTATGAGACAGAGCTTTGGGGCAATAAAGAATTAACATGAAAATAAAATGACAAATAATATTTATACAATTATTTTATGACAACTTTTGTGACAACTTTATCTCACATACTCCCATTATATTTTTAGTTTCTCTCTCTCTCTCTCTCTATATTGCATTGGTTTCCGTGTTAATACCCACTTTTCTTTGTAAATTTATGGTTGTCCTAAAAGTTGTCACACAAATGGTTGTTCAAATAACTCACCTCAAATAAAATAAGCATAGCGGAGATGAGGTTGTTGCTTTCGATGTGTGGGAAGACTAGACATAATATAATAGCTTTAGAATTGGAAATGACAACATTGGAGAGAGAGTTGAAGTACCACCTATTGTCGAAAAGATGGGGGAAACTCACCTCAGGTGGTTTGAGCTTGTAGAGACAAGATTGTAGATTATGTAGTAAGGAGAATAGACCAGATGAAGGGTAGCCAAATCACTAGGGATAGAGAAGACCTAGAATAAACTATAAGATGAACTGTTCAGAAAGATCTAGAGATTAATGAGTTGGATAGAAATATGATAATGATTAACATTATGGCGTTTTAGTGGGATAAGGCTTGGTTGTTGTTGTTGTCGTCATTGTAGAGGTTTACATTTGAGTGTAGTGTGGGTGAAATTTGTTAACTGTTGTGTATATTTTCTTTTTGATAGTATATGAGGTGACTTTAGGTGAATATTTTATATGGTACATGTGGTAGGGTTATGGAGCACAGTCTGCTGAAGAGAAGCAGAGGCTTTTCAAGTTAATGAGAAACCTCAATTTTAATGCGGAATCTGGTTCGGAGCTTTATACGCCCAATACTCAAACTTTGGGTGGAGGGTCTGCATCAGATGGGTTCTATTCTCCTGAATTTAGAGGGGATTTTGGAGCTGGGCTTTTGGATCTTCATGCCATGGATGACACAGAGCTTCTGTCTGAGGTATAAATAATTGAATATGACTCATTATTATATCATAATGCAGGCTTGGTTTGGATAATTTCATACGTATTGTAGAGAAAATACAGTTTGTATCAGATAAGATTAACAAGTAGTATGGGCAGTTTATACTGAAAAGTTTAAAAACTTTTTATACTTATACCATCTTATACTACCATTTTTGTTCGCAATGATGAACAACTAGGTTATATAACCAGAAATTACGCGCAACATTGATTCTGAATGTGTGAACTTCAGCACTTCTGTTTCAATCAATTTTTTTTTCTTCTTTTTCTTCCAAATGACATGTTTATTCTCTATGATCCCTTATAATCCTGCATCCAGCTTAAATTTCCTGCAGTAAAAGTCAGTATGTGTTCTCATGCGTTGCTCTAATATTACCCCTCTTATCAGCATATGATTTCAGATTCTTTCGAACAATCACCCATCATACCCGGAGATACTAGAGTATTTGAAGATGATTTCTATCCAATTAATAGCAAGCTGGAAAAAGAAGCTGAAGTTGATGCATCAATTTCTTTACCTATGAATGAAAAAGAGAATAGTACAAGGGAGAATAATGTCGCTAAGATTAAAGTTGTGGTATGTCAAAATTTTATACAGTTGTATACATGCATTGCTTACATTTTATGCGATAAATAAATCACATTGAAATATACATTGATAATAGTATGAAGTAAATATTGAAAGTTAGATTTCTTTCTTTTCTTCCTTTATTTGGCTATAGAACAAAAAAGCAAAAGAACCACAAATACTACTGTTATCATCATTGTTTCCCTTCCTAGCAGAAGAGTTTCACCAATATCATCATCAGTTGGTGTAGAAAAGAGAAGAAAAAACATCTTTTTATGAAGATTTAGTACATTTTAGTTCATAGCATTTGACTTTTGAAGTTTGAACCTTTTCATTTGTGAATGCAACCTTATATAGTAATATATCCTTTTCATTTGTGAAGTTTGAACCTTCACTTAAGAGTGAGATAATCTCCCTTTGTATCCATTTTCCCCTTAAGAAATTTTGATGGCGCTTTTCATTGAAAAGGGCCTTTTTCTATCTTTGAATTTGTACTTTACAATTTTTACATGAACTGATTACACATACTCTTTATAATTTTAAGCATTTTTCTCTTAGATATTTTCATGAATTGCTACTTTCAAAATTATTCTTGAATATAAAAATACCTGCACTATACTTGAGATTCTTGATGGTTAAAATGTCATTTTGATTCATTAGCATTCAGGGGATATTTGGCATTATTCTTTTTTCTTTTCTTTTTTCCTTCTAATGCATGTTGTAGGTACGTAAAAGGCCTTTAAACAAGAAAGAGCTTACTAAGAAGGAGGATGATGTCGTAACTGTATCTGACACTGCATATTTGACAGTCCATGAACCTAAACTAAAGGTTTGTTTCGATAATGGACCCAAGCTCTATTTTTCATTCGTATATATATTCAGTTCAAAAGTTGAATCAATTGCCTCATTATTAGTTATCTTAATGTTCTCATTTTTATTTACTGCGCAAAGATCTGAATTTTTGTTTGAGCTTGACAGGTTGATTTGACAGCTTATGTGGACAAGCATGAATTTTGCTTTGATGCCGTTCTTGATGAGCATGTTACCAATGATGAAGTAAGGCATCTCTTATCCAAGATCGAACTTTGCTATTGTTTACATATAAGATTGAACTTCACCATTGTTTACATATAAGATCAAACTTCAATACTGTTCACTAATATGTTTGTAACTTGTTTCAATTGTTGTCATACTTGAGTTTTATGAAAGTTATCATGGTTTTGATTTGAGTTTTATGAAAGCTATCGTGATTTTGATTTGTTTGATTGATCTAAGGCATGATTGGTTTATAATAACAGGTATACCGAGCTACAGTTGAACCAATTATTCCTACAATTTTTGAACGAACCAAAGCCACTTGTTTTGCTTATGGTCAGACAGGTGAGATTTTTTTTTGCTATCTTACCTGTACCAAATTATCATCATTATCCAGTTTTACATATTTAACTGTTTAGTTCTCTAATAACATATATCTATGCGGTTTTTTGGTGTTTGAACTTTGCTAGTTTATTTCTACATCATATAGCATTTGATACTGGTTCTTGATAGTGTCGGTTTTGATCTATTAAAAAGATATTGATTCTCGTGACTTTTAATTTTTTTGTCTTTTCTGGGTGTTTCATGTTGAGTTGTTTCTGGCTGGTATGTGTGATACAGGCCAACATATTTACCATTTCAGAATATTCAAACTATGTAAAATAATCTTGTTGAGTGAGTGAGAGGATATTGGTTGCCTTGGTCTAGATAGACACGATATTTTTCACTTGATGGTATGTACGCATGAAACTGAAGGTTTGTTTAGTAGTTGGGGTGGGAGAGTTAAGGAGTGGAGTGATAAGGAGGGAGAGGAGTGATAAGGAGGGAGAGGGTTAAATCCCCACCCCCAACAAAATACCAACTATACTAAAATTTGCCTTTTGTTTTTTTAAAAAAATCATGTGTACTTGTTGGCACCATATAAGTTTATCCGTTCATATTCCATTGCTGTGCTTGATCCTCAGAAAGTCACTTCATTACTTAACTCATTACTTAGACACTAGTAATCTTTATTTTCAGGAAGTGGCAAGACATACACAATGCAACCTTTACCACTCAGAGCTGCAGAAGACCTTGTTCGACAGTTGCATCAGCCAGTTTACCGGAGTCAGAGATATAAATTGTGGCTAAGCTACTTTGAGATATATGGTGGAAAGCTTTTTGATCTTCTTAGTGACAGAAGGTGGGTATTTCTTTCTTTACACACATTATGATATTTTATATGAATGCACTGGGCATGCTATTTAAATGTATTAGATGATGATGTTGCAGTACAGTTTGTCCTTAAGCCATTATGTGCCTATAGTCTTGAGTGCTTTGCGTGTGGATCTGGGCCTTAATTATGAGACAACATTTTTTGTCTTCCTCGAGGATTCAGCCGCTTAAATAAATATTTGTTATAATTATTTTTACTCTCGCTATTTAATTTTGTCCTACATCAAGCATTATCTTTTCTGTTTTGACTGTACTTTTTCATGTCTTCCTTGAGGATTCAGCCGCTTAAATACATATTTGTTATATTTATTTAAGCGCTCGCTACTTAATTTTATCCTACATTAAGCATTATTTTTTCTCTGTTTTTGAATGTACAGGAATGAAAATATCTGTCTCAATTTATATACTTTTACAAATGTCATCTTTGCATCTTGCTTACTCAATGTCTCATTGGTGAATGGTGGTTTATTACATTATGAATAGGAAACTTTGCATGAGGGAAGATGGACGGCAGCAAGTTTGCATTGTAGGACTGCAAGAATTTGAAGTTTTTGACGTTCAGGTTGTCAAAGAATTCATTGAAAAGGGAAATGCTTCAAGAAGTACAGGATCCACGGGTGCTAACGAGGAGTCCTCCAGGTCGCATGCTATCTTACAGTTGGTTGTAAAGAAGCACAATGAGGTGAAAGAGGGCAAGCGAAACTCAAACACTGATATAAATGATGCAAGAAGTGGGAAGGTCGTGGGGAAGATTTCTTTTATTGATCTTGCTGGAAGTGAAAGAGGTGCTGACACTACTGATAATGATCGTCAAACACGGTACTTCTAAATTCAAATTATTTGCATGATATTTTGAGCTCCTTAAAGCCAAACTGCATGACGGTTCTTTCTAGGATGTTCCATGCATGAACGTTTATGAACACTTATAACAAATTTACTTCTAATTTTAGATTTTGTTGCATAAGCTGACTTTTCTAGCCTTCTAGGGACATAGTATTAAGTTTGATCATTATTGAAAATGAGAAAACTCTATATAACTGACAAGAGCTCTCTTCTCCTTTTTGTTTAGCCTTTTTTACTCATCATTGCCTGGACTATCTTTGAAATGAGAGCAGCGATAATAAATATAAGGGTCATGTTAACCTGTGCCCCCAGGGCACTAGTTAAGCAGCTAAAAATGGAAAGAAAAAACAAAGTCAGCATTAAAAACAACACCTTTTCAAGTTTCAAAAAGTAAAATACACAATTTACGAGAAAATATTTCTTTTTATAATTCCTTAACTAGTGCCCCTGGGGCACTGGTTAACATTTCCCTAAATATAAACCATATTAGTTGACACAGTTAATGAAACGTTAGAACCTAGAGTGGAGGAACAAAATTAGGAATGATATTGATGCTAAATAAGCTAAGACAGAGAGGATAAATCGCTATTACAGTGAGTACATATGAGCATACAAAAGAAATGGACTGTGGATTGAGTTATATACTCTTTGCGGAAATGGAAAACTAAATGGATAATAATCATAGAAAACCCTTTCGTGAGGAACAAGAACCAACTTCACTATTTTCTTGATATCCTTTCTGTTACTCGCCCTCCTCTTATATTCAGCCTTGACCCTCTCATTTCCTAATTCTAGAATCTTCTCATCCACTCACTCTCTGACATGTTGTACTTTCTGTTATTTCCCTCCTTTTCCATATCCACCATATACACACATGGCTCCCCACCCACCAGTCACTTTCTCTACTCTCTTTTGTGTAATGGGATTATCATGAAATCATCTAATTGACTTGTACCAACTCTGTTTGCTAGTTAGTATTTCTGGATGAAAAGCAAACTTAAAAGCTTTTCTTAGTGTAGCTATCAATTTTATATATGCAATTTTTTTTGTTGTCTGTCTTGGAATTTTAAAATATTGATTTGATGTTTTTAAACTCAATGATAATAAATGCATTAATCTGAATATTATATATTTGCACAAATTGTTCTAATAACGTGAGATTACTATATACATAAATCTAGTCGACAAAATCTTTGTTATCTGTTGTCTAAACTTCACTACGTTGTTAGTCGAGAAAATCTTTGTTATCTGTTGTCTAAATTTCACCACGTTGTTTTGAGTTAACCGCTGAAAACAATATTTGGTGGCTTCCTACTGTTCCTCCCTCAAGTAAATTTTACTTGTTTAGATCTGAACACTTTTTGTATGTTAACAAATAAAATTCACTACAATGGTTTTGTATCTCTTATACCATAGGATTGAAGGAGCCGAAATTAATAAGAGCCTTTTGGCTTTAAAGGAATGCATTCGAGCTTTAGACAATGACCAGATCCATATTCCATTCCGGGGAAGCAAACTTACAGAAGTGCTGCGGGACTCCTTTGTAGGCAATTCAAAAACTGTTATGATCTCTTGTATATCTCCAGGTGCCGGGTCTTGTGAACACACACTTAACACCCTACGATATGCTGATCGGTATGTGTTTGTGTATTATATTCTAGGGTGCATCTGTTCTTTCACAGGCATTCATGCTCGCATGTATTAATTGTTTCATCTAAACGTGAACAGGGTTAAAAGTCTTTCCAAAAGTGGAAATCCTAGAAAAGACGCACTACCCATTTGTGTACCACAGACTAATAAAGATGTTTCATCTACATCAACCCTTCCAGTTAGTGTTGGTGCAGAGGATTTTATCGATCAGCGCCAAGAGAAACCAATGGATATGGGCAGGAAGCCACATGAAAAGGAGAAAACTATGTATAGCTCTGTTCCTATTGCTGACAAACAGTTACCTAGTATTTCTTCAATTTACCTATCAAATGGACGAGAAGAAAAAGGCATGACTTATCCTTCAATGGAGAGGGAGAGGTTTGAAATGAAGAACTCTTATAATGATTCTTCCAGTCAAAAGATTAACTCTTCCTCACAAAATGATACAGATGAGAAAGTGCAAAAGGTTTCTCCCCCACGCAGAAAAGGTTCTAAGGATGAAAAGTCTGAAAGGGCAGCAAACTGGATGAAAAGGGACACCATTGAAGAAAAAGGCTTGACTTATGCTTCAGTGGAGAGAGAGAAGTTTGAAATGAAGAACTCTTGTAATGATTCTTCGAGTCCAAAGATGAACTCTTACCCACGAAATGATACAGATGAGAAAGTGCAAAAGGTTTCTCCCTCACGCAGAAAAGGTTTTAAAGATGAAAAGTCTGAAAGGCCTGCAAACTTGATGAAAAGGGATTCCAATGCTTCTGATCTCTCGACCACAAGCTCCAGGCAACAGCAAACCACAACGAATCACAACACTGTTACCTCTGGATCCAGGCTTTATGACGCAGAGTCCGCACCTGACGTGAATATCAATGCAGTACTTGAGGTTCGTAAAATATGTAGAATAATGACCTAATTTACCAATTTTTAGTTAAGCGTATACTAGTTTATGCTATCTGTTTAATTTCTTGATCGTACTTATACAGGAGGAAGAAGCACTAATTGCCGCTCATAGGAAAGAAATTGAGGACACGATGGAGATTGTTCGTGAAGTAAGTTGTCAGTTGCTTTTCTACATGTTTTACAAGATTTATAATTGCTTGTCAGGTCACTTCCTGACTTGAGTTTTTGTGCTGCAGCTTCTTTTAATGTGTTTTCAACTTTTTAATTAATAAAATTTGTTTATCGAAAAAGAAATTAGTGGAGTTTTTAAATTTCAGATAACTTATTTTGTGTGCTCATTCATCATGTATTGCTTTTGGTTTTCAGGAAATGAAACTCTTGGCCGAAGTCGACCAACCAGGTAGCCGTATTGACAACTATGTAGCCCAGTTGAGCTTTGTGCTTTCTCGCAAAGCAGCTAGTCTTGTGGGTCTCCAAGCTCGCCTTGCAAGATTCCAACATCGACTAAAAGAACAGGAAATTCTGAGTAGAAAAAGAGTTCCCCGTTGATAAGAGATTCAGTTTCTCTTATTGCGAGTGTCTTGTGAATTGTGATCTGTATCATGTTTGATATCAACTGATCTTTCACCTACATGTATATACTTTCTATGTGATATTTTAGCCATAAATATTGTAATTTGTATGTAGGTTATCTGCCCAAAATTTTAAGTTTGAGAGGGCAAAGTGAAAAAAATGAAATAGAATCTAATGCGGTTGCAAAAACGAAAACTCTGTTTTCTCTCCTATCCATCCTCTTGTTGGAATTTATTTTTTCATATTGTGTGCAATTTTTCAGATTGCTAGGCCTGGAGTTTAGCAAAATTCAAAATTTAATTTATCCTGTAGATGCATATTTATCATGTAGATTGCATCACATAATGTAATGCAGTATTGCTTTTGGTAGAAAGTGATAGTGTCAATTATTATCTGAAATTTAAACAGTATTGCTTTTGGTAGAAAGTGATAGTGTCAATTATTATCTGAAATTTAAACAATCTTGCAATAGTATCTTACGTTTGATTCAGTGAAATATCATAAAAAAAGGACTGATAAGAGTGAAGCTTAATCGGTTAATATTCTATTCCCAAATTGGAGATGGAATATAAAATAACTTCCCTAGCATTAATGAATAAATAATTGGAGTCACATGCATAATTGTGTAGGTATAGATGAACTTGCACAGTTTTTACAGCAATGGATGGAGAGCCAAGTCACAGTGTACATTTGATTTGAATCTAACTAAAGTAATTTGTCTCAAGGCAAGATTATATGTTTTCAATTAGCATCGGAGCCAGTTTTGCCTCAAGTGTTTGCAAAATAATTCACATTAAATGTTACTTCAAACATAAATCACTTGTCTTGAAACAAGTATACAAAATAAAATTTATTCAAAATTAGGTTTGACCATTGCTCAAATTGTAGAGCCTGCCACAATCATTACCTATGAAATCACCATTCTTTCTTTCCCCTCAATCTCCTTGAACAAAGGAACAAACACTATCCGAGCAAACCTACTAAGCTCAACACTACCAACAATACAAAACTGAATAGAAAGAGAATACATAGGAAGCAATTATATGCCATCTAATAGTTCACTTTTGTATACTGTATATACAACCTACTGCATTCTACACTATCGACGCGTTGTACCTAGACACCGGGGCATATGTGTAGTCAGTTCAACTTCAGAGCAAGCAAAAGCTCCAATTCCATAAGTGAAGATCCTCCATCAACTACTGCTACCAAAATTTCTATGCTGATGACGGAGTATTGGACTGGGATACTGATGACTGGTCACTCCTTTGGTTAGTCAGCTCTCAATCTCAATAACTCCTTAGCTGTCCTGCGCCGGAAGTAAGGCATGTGTTCCTATAAATGGAAAGAGAAGTTTAGTTCTGACAAGATGTAAAAGATTGCGTCCACAGGCATCAAACCATGTGCGGTTTAAAAAGACCATAGATTTTAAACAATAAAATATTTCAAGCAATTGGTTTTCATTTTTGTTCAACTAAAATGGCTGTTGTACTGTGCACTTGAGAAAAATTACTTAAAACAAAAATATACAACAAACGCATGATTTTCCTGCACAAAATGAAATGCTTCATATCCTACCTGGTTAAAACACAGACCCAGGCCTCTGCTATAGAAGTCGGCATATTTGATCATAAACACGCCGCAATCGAACCTGTTCAGTAGCAAAACTTTTGTTTAGAATTTGAAAATTCAGAGTTGTAATAAATCCTGAAAAGATGGGGAGTCAAGGACACAAGACAAATACAAGGAATATAAATTGAAAAGATTATAAAAAACTACTGATGTCAAGATATTTTCACTCATTCCACTTTCAATCCTACCAAACTCAAATTAGAGCAATTCCAAGAAAGTGCAGACAAAAAAAGTCATCTCAAAACAACCTAAACACAATTTTTTTTTTTTTTACGATGCAGCCATTTTATGACCAACTTTCAGTTTACTAAATAAGTAAATTGCAACAATCAACAATCTTTTAGACTATTGCCATCTATCGTGTTTTGGTGACCAAGAACCGTGTCTTAACATCAATAATTATTACCGATGGACAAGTTCAAATTTACTTGGGAGGAACAGCAACATTAAACTTCAATGAACTATGGACCCAAGTAATACACCAATAGTTAATACGGATAGTTTGGTAATATCACTATTCTCTCTTTCATTTATCATATTTTCTTAATTTGTGTGAACAGGTCAAATGCGACACTTATTTTGGGACAGAGGTAGCAGGAGTATGTTCTTTTCTCTACGAATGAAGGCGCACTGACAGGTTTCAGTTTATAATGTTGCAAAGCTATAACCAATTTTTCATTGCAGAAATCTAATTTTAAAACAGTGAAGCAAAAGCTCAGTAAACTAAATGATCAAATCATATTACGATTCGCAGAAGATCAGAATACGAACCCATTTTCCTGCTCAGGAAGGTCTTCGACATATTCTTTCTCCCAGGTGCTTACATCAATATCTTTTCCAGTTTTGTCTTTTACTTCGTCTACATAGTACCTAGCCTGGGAAACATGAATGACAAACATTAGATAAATTTTACAACTGCCAAATGTTAAAACATGTACATCATTCTTATGTTTCTTATTAAATCAATTCAGCAAAAAATGAGTTAACACACCTTCAGAGAATAACAGAGCAACAACTTCAATATACAATCTAAAGGCTTCAAGACAACGGTAGGACCAATGACTTTTTATTTATAAATTTTCTATTTCTTTAATTCCCTTGATTGTTTACTTAAATATGCACATGTATCCTATCATTTTTGGTTGTTTAGCAAATTCATTTCTTCACTTCCTAATCTAGCACTGTCGATGGCGGTACATGGTGGAGAGCCAAAATTCCGCCATACCGGGCCAGGCCGCTTTGTGGTGCCATCATAACGGATTATGGCGGAAATATCCACCATGTCAGCCAATATATACCATTGCGGAGCCCAAAACAGCCACCAATATCCGCCATGGCTGATATTTGATAATCCACTTGGTTCAGCTGTTGATTGATGACCAAGATATTACACACACATTTGATCTGCATAAGTTGTCAATGGCTAATGATTGATTCAAAACAAAAAAGACTTAAACCCATCAAACTGAATAGTTTTGTTTTGATTCAACAACCACCTTGACAATGTGGCCAAGTTTGGTTTGTTTTCAAATTCAACAGAACTTCAGCCATGAGCAACCGATGAGATCATTTTCCCTTAGCTTAATCTCAGGTGACTTGTTGTCTATATGTAATAAAACAAATCACAAGACTTCCAATGATTGAACAGGAAAATTTGAAGGCAGCACCCAAATTCCCACAAAAAATAAACATGCAGATTCGAAAATGAAATATACAACTAAACTATATAGACCAGAAACTTTACCAGCACTTCTAGCACACGGCTATCCATTCCTTTCAATGAGTCAAGATACTGGAATTTTGCATCTCTTTTATTGATAACTGCCAAGCACCAGTGAATTTCTTGGTGGATGGGCACAAATATCTGGTAAAGGCAACAAATCAGGTAAAGGATCAATGTAAACACAACTTCAATTGGCTAAAAGGAACAGAAAAAATGATTTAGTTCAAATATAATTACTTTATCACAATCAAATAGGCTGTATCCCAATTTCCTTTGAGTCGTCCATCTTCGGACAGATTTGTAATCATATCTATCCCTGCCACTTATTAACTGCCAATTAACATTCAAAATAAAAAGAATCAATATCTGTACAAAATGGCTAAATTACGGATTATGAATATAGAAAAATGGGCACGCATATGTTTGTGCAATACTCCTTAATATAGAAAAGAATTTAATAAATCCGTTATTTTAGTTATACATAATGTCATGAAATTATAGTTTGGATTTTTATGAAAGTTGAAATTATGAGAAACCCTTTGCTGTTCCCTGTGGCATATTTGGCTCGGAATATGCGGATTGAAATATTAAAAACAAATTCCAAACACAATATATTTTCGGGTATTAGATAATAAAAGTGTAAAGATTTTTCCATTAAGAGTTTATTAGAGAGAGATAAGAGGAATGAATAAGGAGAAATTGTAGGAAATCAAATGCAGGTTACTTGAAATTAATTAAAATAATCATCACAATTGTGTCTGAAACCATATTGATAAATTTTGTCCAACTGTAAACAAAGAGCATGGTAGACATGTTATTAAAACATCAAAGGATTACTATATGGAGATAACATTTTTCATGTTTGAAGCAAAAACCAGATGACAATAATTTCTTGGTCTACACAAACAAATACTTCGGGAAGAGTAAAATGGCTCTCTTTACTCAACGATGGTAGTCATCTGAAGGTAGAATTATTTTTCTAAGCCAACACTACATAAACATGTGAAAATATAATCCTACCTTTTTGTAGAAAAAGGTGCTGAAAAAATGACATTTCAGAAACTTCTTGGGTTCTCTTCGCTCCCTCTCTTTCAGCAACTCGAGGTACAAATTTATCACCTGCACAATTTAGGTATATCAATCACAATATTTCATGATGCAACAATGTTCGATCATGATATAATTAAGTGAAGGTTCTTCTTTTCAGTAACTCAGACAAAAAAAAAAATATGAATATAAAAGATCACCTCATCATTTAACCATGCACCCGGGAGAAGGCACCGCATCTTTTGTCCTGATACCTCAATATTAGAACTCTCATGAGCAACCAATATCTTCCTCCTGCAGAACCAAACCCTCAATGAGCTACAATACAGATTAAACACATCTCAATAACATATAGCCATATCATCAAATCATACCGGTCGGAGGAAAACGCGCAAGAAACCTCCTGTTCATCATCATCTGTTAGAGGGACAAAAGGCTCAAATGGCACTTCCTGAAAACCAGAGTAATATTCAGGCAACAGACATAACATTCAGAATAAACCATCCCGTCCATACTACTAAGCACCGGTAATTAAAATTAGGGTCTATCCAACATGTCTCGTTTTCCTAATACACTATTAAATGTTACCTATAATTTACGTTTTAATATAATAAAATATTTTCCTTTTCATCAAACACTTTCAACTCGTTGGCATAATTTTCAATTGAAGTCCACTGCATCTAAACCATAATTATAGTTCATCAGTAACACCTATTCAACAATATCAAGATTGCCATATAACAGCAGCACTAACCACAATCTAAAATCTTCCTCAAATAGCTACCATTATCCTAAAACTTAAGACACAAACTACGAAAAGAGCACAGTACCTATGGAGCACCGACACTTCTGGTGTCCAACACATGTTAGAGTGTCCGACACCGACATATGTCATTATGTTCAATTATGTCATTTTCTCAAATTATTACCGGTGTTGACGTGTCAGTGTTGTAGTATCTATGTCAGTGTTTCATAGCACACTACTACTACTCAATAATACTAACAAACAAACAAAAATGTACAAGCTAAAAAAAGTTAAATTCACCTCAATAAGTTCCTTCTTAGGCCTTAACAATTGAAAAATATCTCTTCTCTTCTCATTCAACTCAATTTGAAAACTCAAACTTTGAATTGTATCAGTCCTTCTCTGAACACCCTGAAGCAACTTCTTATACACATGAACACTGGAAAGATCATGGTCCTCCACATTCACCACCGCATTAGTCAAAGTCGAATCCGGCGAATCCGTTAACCTCCGTTGAACCCCAATTTCAACATCCTTCATATCCGTATCACGAATCTCAATAACCTCCACAACACCAGAATCATCCGAATCCTCCCCATCTGAATCCAAATCAATCACCACCTTCTCCTTCTGTGTCACCAATCTGCATTTCCCCAACGCCGAACGCTTCGCCTTCTCGAAATTCCTCATCAGCAAATTACCCATGTCAACGAATTCGCCGAAATTTGATAATTTTCTGGAAAAGTTGAATTTTTTAGGTCTACACGGCGCGTGAACTTCACGGAGGAATTGGGGTTTGGTGTCTGGGTAACGGGAGAGTCTGGAAACGATGGCGTTTGAGGTGGAAACGGGTCGGGTCGATTGGTATGAAAATTTGGGTCGTTTTGAAGATGGTTGAGAAATAGAGATGGTGGTGTGATTGTTGAGGACGGACATGCATTCTTCAGAGCGTTTACGGTTGCTTGTGGTCATACCCATTGATTGAAACGAAGAACGAGCATGTCCAATTTGGGGATTTAGGGTTTTTGATTTGAGAATGAAACGTCAATTTGATTTTGATTGTTGGGTAGGAAAGGAATATTTAAGAGTAGTTTTTATGTTTAGTTCATGAAATACGATAATCTTGCAGTGTCAGGGGGAAATAGGATTTAGATTTGTTTTAATTTTTTTATGATTTGAATTTATTACTCTTTCATTCAATTCATGAGTTTAAACCGGATATCGTCCGCACGTAACGGCAAGATTAATCATTCGAGCTTGCGGCACTCAAATAAATTGTCGATTATGCGAGTTTTAACACTGTTGATGGTGGATTCAAACCCATGACTTTGGTTAAGCGAAAGAGACATGTGTAATATGATTTAAACAATTAAGTTTTGAGTAAATATGCAATTACCCCCTGAAATTGTAAGTTTCGTCAATTAGCCCCTTGAAATTGCACAACGTTAATCAATCTATCCCCGTCAAATTATTTTGTTAGTCAACATGACGTTTTGCAAATAGCCCTGAAGTTTTGCACTTATGTGCAAAATGCCTCCTGAACTTGAAAATTTATATATATTTTTTCTTATCCTTAAGAGCCTGTTTGGTGCGCAGGATAAGGAGACAAGATTAGAATATCCTATCCTGTCTCAATCTGTTGTTTGGTGCGCCCATAGGAAATGATAAGTTTAACCTATTTTTAATCCTATCCTACCTCTCCTTTGTTATTAAGTGACTGCATTATCACTGAATTGTGGAGCATATTAATCAAGTTTTGACAGTATACAATCATATATTGGTAGTATGGTTGTATACCTTACAATTTTGGGGAGTAATTGCCTATTTACTCATTAAATTTTACTCTCTATTCTACAAGTAGGTAAGAGGCAAAAAAGACATTTATTAGGCTAACACTTGTTAATTATGAACAATGTTTATCTTTTTTTAATGACACAATAATATAGTAAACATAATATATATATTTTTTATGACACCAATAATATAACATATTGTAGAAAATTTTGTAGAAGGGTATAATTTGAATAATGAAAAAGTTAACACAAAATCTCTTATTATCTTTTTTTATATAGAAAATATCTCTTATTATTTTTATATAATGTGTGTATATTAGATGCCCCGTAAATATACCTTAGTTAATAAGAACGTTGCATTATATTGTTTTGTTTTGTTGAATAGAAATATTACATCATGTAAGAACTAATTTCAAACTTTAGATTTTTCATTTATTCATTTAATTTGGGTATTTTTCGATGTATACATAAAAATTTGTAGATGTGTACAACAAAATATCTATTGCAAAATATATATTAGTTCATGGACATAATTATAATTTTTTATAATTTGTTAAGAACCTATTTAAAAATTCTCAAAATAGTTAAGGAATTTAAAGACTAATTAAACCTACCTTAATCTACCTAGCTTAAATTATTCTCAACTAAGCTCCAACTTTGTTTCACCGACAGTTATCATTCAAACAATTGCTGTAGCAGCAAACAAAGTATGGAAGCTTTAAACTTTTTCTCATGTAGCATTAGTATCACCATCGGTCATTGCTTGAAACGGCCGAAAAAGTGCTTCTATTTGTTTCCATGAATCAAAACTATTGGTTTGAGTAAAAGCCAAGATTCCTAGAACAATGTAAATTATAGCCAAGGTTTATTATCATATGCTCCAGAGAAATTTGTCCATATTTAAAAGTTTTTTCCATAAATCTATGTTTTAGAAGTTTCAAAAAGAAACCTGTATTAATTTTTCCTCTATAAATTACTACTATCATATACTCCAGAGAAATTTGTCCATATTTACGGTTGATGTGGGAGTTAATATTAAATCATCAAGTGGTTAACTAAGCAATTGAGCTCAAATGTTAACGACCACCAATGATGAATTATTCAGGAGAACCTGAGTTCGATTCTTGGGTGAAACAATTCTTTACTTACCTCTCGGCCGAACTTCAGATTACCAAAGTCTCATTTCCCTCAAAACCAGACTTTTTTTTTTACAGCAATAGTAGTTGTTTTTTTGGACAGTCGCATATCAGAGTGAATTTATTTTGTAAAAGGTCATATAATAAATGTTGGCATCATGCAACTGAATTGTCCCTACGTAACACATCTATAAATTTGTCCACATTTCAAATGGCAGGATCAGTTTTCTGAATCTCTGAGCTTGTAACATGCCATTTCTAGCAAAACAATGATGGGATTTTCTTAATATTCTAGATGCTTTGGCTTCCAAATTACACAACGTTAGGTATTTTCCAAATAACTTTTTAGTCATAATCCTAATTATTCTTATCCAAGAGTGTATGATCTTCATGACTTAGAAATACGCCTTCAGCTTAGGATCCTTCCCCCAACTAGGGCATATGATCTTCATGTGAGCCACTTTGATGCATGAAGGGAGAAGAGTTTATTCGGCGACAAACAAATATGATTGTCATATTCTTCGCAAGATGACTATTTTGTTGACTAGTCACCATACTTTTGACCTCTTTATTTTCTGCATCTTTTGATTAATGAAATGTGTTTGTTTTGTTGGGAGGAAAAAAAAATTATATACGGCTTGTAGCAGAAGAGCAAGAACAATGCACAAATAAAATAAAAAATAATTAAGTTTGTAGCTCGATTATTCTTTCTTGCATATTATCCTACTCAAATTATAGAACTATAGAATAATGATAGAACTTTCATGATCTAGAAAAAAAAATTGGACCTAACATCAAAAAAGACAAACAAGTATAACTATCATTAAGCTGATCTATTAGAATACTCCTTAACCAATGCTGCAAAAAGTGAATGCCTTTCAAGCAAACGTGATGGCTTGTCATATTCCTTTGCAAAACCTGCCAAACACATCAAATTCCCCACAATTTATTATTCTACCAATCTAAATGGACACATTTATTTCATACAATTTGCACTATTAAAATGCAAACACTTAGTGTTTTTGTAATTTTTGTTTGGTAAAACTACATGCTACATGACTTTAATTAATACACGATTAAGATTGAAGGATGTATGGTATTTGACACCGACACAACACTAACATATGTGATTATGTTCAATAGCTTTTGTTTTTTGAAATTATTATCGATGTATACATGTCAGTGTGAGTGTCTAGTGTCCGTGTATGTGTTTGTGTTTTAGGTTTCTCATGAACACATATGGATATATAACATAAACATACCTTCATCTATGACCAAAACCTTGTCACAGTCCATAACTGTTGGTATTCTGTGAGCAATGCTAATGATTGTACGATCTGCAAAGTTTTCTCTGATGATCTTTTGTAATACAGCATCAGTTTGTGAATCAACTGATGCTGTTGCTTCATCCATGAATAGTATTTTGCTGCGTTTTAGCATGATCCTTCCCAAGCATAGAAGTTGCCTTTGCCCCACACTCCAATTGTCTCCACCATCAACCACTAACAAAAATAATATAGTAAACGCATTTCAGTTCATATTTTCGTATGGCATTCAATTAAACTAGTAAAAAATGAATCTATGAAGGAGTAGTCCAGTGATGTGTGTTGGGACGCTGGATAAATATTATGTAAGAGGTTCAACATTCGATCGATCTTTTCTGCTGACAAATTAATCACCAACTATAACAAAACTTCTAAAACATGAGATTTATGAGTAGATTTTATTTGATCACCTAAAGCGTCAAGTTTCTCAGGCTTTGCTGTCACCGCTTCTTTCAATTGGCACTGTTCAAGACTCTGCAGCATCAAATATAAACGTAAAGTTATTAGATATGAGAAGGTAAAACTATTAACTGAATTTCATTCACGCATGTAATATCTTCTTTTACTCTCGATTTCTTCTTTTTCAATGCAAGAAAATAATGGATGTAGGAAAATCTCAGCCATCCGATTATGATCAGTAATTTACAATAATATTTAATTATGGCAAATGCTAACTTGTGCCTTCAAGGGCACATGTTAAGGAACTAATTATAGGAATATACGTATCAAAAGTCGTGCATTCAACTTAAAAGTTAATATATTATGTTTTCCAATGCAAAGTTGTTCTTTTTGGGTTGCTTAACATGTACCTTTAGGCACAAGTTAGCATGACCCTTTAATTATTTGTTTGGTTTTTAATCTAGACCTTCCAATTTCAATCAAACTGTCTTCAATGTATTGGTTGCAAGATCCCCTCATTGTAGGGACTTTGGGTCCTAGTATATTAAATCATATTGAATTATAGGGATGTCTAAAAGAGCTTATTTGAACGTATGACATAAATGCATGTGTAAGTATTTTAGAGAGTGTTGAGTATGACTCTTAGTCTTAGTTACTGATAAGTAGAAAGGTTGATCGTGCGAAGTGAGATAGACCTCCCATTGGGCAAGTCCAAAGGTCTGTTGGGTTGCGACACGAGTGTGTGGGGGGCGAAGCCACCTTGCAGTATGGTTCATGAGTAATGTTATAATTTGAACCGTATTATTTAAATACAAATTGTATAGTTGTAAACTATAATCTTTCACGAATAGTAGAAATGAACTGCAGCCACTCTGCAGCTGTCAGCAACTATTGGCCAAACTTTGTTGTCAAACATCGTGCAGCCACTCTGCAGCAGTCAGAGACTATTGGCCGGACTTTGTTATCAAACATCGTGCAGCCACTCTGTAGCAGTCAGAGACTATTGGCCGAAATTTGTTATCCAACATCGTGTATTTTTCAGTTTTTATTTTCGTATATTTATATTTTTAAACCGGATTAATGTCCATAAACTACTTTCAGTTTATTTTCATTAGCTCTAGACGATAACTTATGCAGATTCTGCCCTTATTTCATCTTCAATTATAAAAGCAGCTTATGTCTAAGAAGATCTAAAAATAAAAAATAAAAGATTTTTTAATAAAAATAAAACAAACAAGCAAATATGCAGTGTATTATATACCTTCCAAATTTCTTCTTCTGAATACAATCCAAGAGGATCAATGTTGGTTCTTACTGTTCCTTGAAAGAGGACAGGCTCTTGTGGAATAATTCCAAAACGTGACCTCAAATCATGAAGACCAACATTGGAAATGTTAATACCATCAATGATTATTTTTCCAGCTGAAGGCTCAATCAACCTAAATAACACTTGAATCAGTGTTGATTTTCCACTTCCTGTACGGCCAACAACACCGACTTTTTCTCCACCTTCAATTGTTAGAGAGACTCCCTTAAGAACTAGAGGAGTGTTTGGCCTATATCTAACCTGCTCACACCATTTAACAACCAAATATATTAAATATGTACAAGTTAAAAATGCATGTTACTATGAGAAATTCTTGATCAGTACCATTGCGTAGAAAACTACTGCCGTTTACTTTTGGTGTTTCCAAAAATAATGGTGTTTCCTGTTTCTATCTCTACATCATATTTTACTTTTCAAAATTTCATGCTTCACAATATGCTCAATTCCGAACTGAACATATTGTCCAGAAGAGTATGCAAAATATTTAAAACCTAAGTAACCAACACATGCTTCTTATACATTCCCTCAAGAAGAAAAAAAATGCTTCTTATACATGTTTATTTATGCAGTTTCGCAGTTCTCACTACATATTAAATTGACTATCTTGCAAAGAGGATATACCTGTAAATTTTGTAACTCTATTGTGCCATGACTAGGCCAATTATGTGGAAGAGACTTGTCGGCAATTTTCCATGGAGCTTCAGATGGGAGGTTAGTAAACTGTTTTATCCTCTCAATCGAAACCATTTTGTTCTCAACATTGCAAGACAAAAATACGGAAGCTGACAAGAGACCACTCAGAGCCAGGCCATAGGATAAAGACATACCAACATATTCTGCAAAACCCAAATTATATCGAAGTGGAACAATTCTTTGTCAGTTAGACATCTTTTATATTTACCTAAATATTATAAGTATAATGTGATCAAGTTTGTCAAAAAAAAAATGAGATCAATAAATAAATGATTTTATACTACAAAGTTCGTTAAGTAGGATCTGTTTAGACCGACTTATTTGAGTTTATCTACGGACATAAATATTTGTGAGAGTGTTTGGAAGAGCTCATGGAAAGAACTTTTGACAAACCCATACATTGTTTTCAGTTTATTCCTGTAAGTTCTCAAAGATAGCTTGTGAAAACAACTTATAACTTATATGAAAACAGTTTTGACTTTATTTAATGTTTAGTTAGACCATGTCCAATGGTTTTTTCTTTCAATACCATTCAACACCCACTTTTTCAATTTCCAACACTCCACATCATTTTCTCTCTCTTATTCAACACTCATTCAACTTTTATCCTCTCTAATGGTTTTTCATTCAACACTCTACCCCACCACTTTTTATTTCTTTTATTCTTATTTAACTTTTGTTTTTATAATTACATAAAATTATCGATTATAATTAAATTAAAATAATACAATTAACTATTTATTTTTTAGTTTTTTTGGAAAAACAAAATTTTGTAAAATAATTATTTTTATTTTCTTAACTTAAAATGCAATACAACAAACTAAGCATACAACACACAAGTAATTTATTTAGTACGATACAAATCATATTCAATCACGACACATTCCAAACTTTGTCCATATGTGTTTCACTAGATCTGCTTGCAATTCGTGATGAACATCTGGATCACGAACTCGGATCTAGCACGCACATGATTTGCAAAAGCTGGTAACACCTCGGTCGAGTATGGTTGCGGTGTACTAGATCCACTTCCCCCATGTTGCTCAAAATCGGTCCAACGTTGAGCATATGTATCTCGTTCATCCTCAACAATCATATTATGTAATATGATGCATGACCTCATGATGATACCCAAATCAGCTATGTCCCACAAGCGAG